>Ga0209515_10003947_pt1 | contig 20496 bp, 19 predicted proteins | sample Subgroupgradi54m_FD_187454 | JGI IMG/M metagenome (GOLD analysis project Ga0209515, IMG submission 187454) | Subsurface groundwater microbial communities from S. Glens Falls, New York, USA - GMW60B uncontaminated upgradient, 5.4 m (SPAdes)... ...
TGCTGGAACGGCGCGATACGGTGATTGTGGCAACGGTCTCGTGTATTTACGGGATCGGTAATCCGAGCGATTACCACGCGATGATCTTGATTCTGCGGGTGCAGGACAAACTGTCGCGGCAGGATGTGGTGACGCGCTTGACGTCGATGCAGTATGAGCGCAACGAAGTGGATTTCGCGCGCGGCACGTTTCGCGTGCGTGGGGATACGATCGACATCTTCCCCGCTGAACATGCGGAACTGGCAGTGCGGGTGGAATTGTTCGATGACGTGGTCGAGAGCATTCAGTTGTTTGACCCTTTGACCGGACGGATCCGGCAGAAGGTGCCGCGCTTTACGGTGTATCCATCGTCGCACTATGTGACGCCCCGGGCCACGGTATTGCGTGCGGTAGAGGATATCAAGCTTGAGCTGCGCGAGCGGCTCGACTGGTTTTACCAGGAGAACAAACTGGTGGAAGCGCAGCGGCTGGAGCAGCGCACCCGGTTTGATCTCGAAATGCTGGGTGAGCTTGGGTTTTGCAAGGGCATTGAGAATTACTCGCGCCACTTGTCAGGTGGAAAGCCGGGCGATCCGCCGCCGACGCTGATTGATTATCTGCCGACCGATGCGTTGTTGTTCATCGACGAGTCGCATGTCAGTGTGAGTCAGGTCGGTGCCATGTACAAGGGTGACCGCTCGCGCAAAGAGAATTTGGTGGACTATGGTTTTCGTCTGCCCTCGGCGCTGGATAACCGCCCACTGAAGTTTGAGGAATTTGAAACCAAGATGCGTCAGTGCGTCTTTGTTTCTGCCACCCCGTCCCAATATGAGGCGGAGCACGCCGGGCAAGTGGTGGAACAGTTGGTGCGCCCGACCGGGCTGGTTGATCCGCAGGTGCTGGTGCGACCAGCGACGAGTCAGGTTGAAGATGTGTTGAGCGAAATCACTGCGCGCGCGAAGAAGCATGAACGTGTGCTGGTGACGACGCTGACCAAGCGGATGGCCGAGGATTTAACTGATTTTCTGGGCGATCATGGGGTCAAGGTGCGCTATCTGCATTCCGATATTGACACCGTGGAGCGGGTTGAGATTTTGCGTGATTTGCGCTTGGGTCTGTTTGATGTGCTGGTGGGGATCAACCTGCTGCGCGAAGGGCTGGATTTACCGGAAGTATCGCTGGTGGCGATTCTGGATGCGGACAAGGAAGGGTTTTTGCGTTCCGAGCGCTCGCTGATTCAAACCATCGGCCGCGCGGCACGGAACCTCGAAGGCATGGCGATACTCTATGCCGACAGAGTGACGAACTCGATGCAACGCGCGATTGACGAAACCAATCGGCGGCGCGCGAAGCAGGTGGCCTATAACACGCAACACGGCATTACGCCGCGTGGTGTCGTCAAGGTGATCAAGGATTTGATCGACGGTCTGTACGACCCGCACGAGGCGAAGTTGGAGCGTAAGGCGGCGCAAGAGCGCGCCCACTATGAGGCGATGGGCGAGAAGGATGTCTCGAAAGAGATCAAGCGCCTGGAGAAATTGATGATGGAGCACGCACGTAACCTGGAATTTGAGCAGGCAGCACGTGTGCGCGACCAGTTGCATGTGTTGAAGCAGCAGGTTTTTGGTGCAGCCGGAGAGAGCAATATTTTGCCGGGCTGAGCAGCAGGGCCGTGTCGCTGGAAGATTGAATCGAATATTTGAACGCAGGTTTCTTTTAGGTGACTGTCATGATGACAAAAGTGTTGTTCGTATGTATGGGAAATATTTGCCGCTCTCCCACGGCAGAAGGCGTGTTTCGTGCGCAGATCACGACGGCCGGCTTGCAGCCGCACGTCGAGATCGATTCGGCCGGCACGCATGCCTATCATATTGGTGAAGCGCCCGATCCACGTGCGCGGAATGCCGCCAAAAAGCGCGGTTACGACCTGACTGAACTGCGCGCCCGTCAGGTCAAGCCGGAGGATTTTCGTGATTACGATCTGATTCTGGCGATGGATTGGGAAAATCTCGCGTTCATGCAGCAGAAATGCCCGAAACCCTATCAGCACAAATTGCAATTATTGATGCGTTTTGCCATTGACCATGAAGAAGCGACCGTGCCTGATCCCTACTACGGTGGTGAAGACGGTTTCGAGCAGGTGCTGAACTACGTCGAAGATTCCTGCACCGGCCTGCTCGACTACGTGCGCAAGCGCGCCACGATGTACGTTGCGGCATGAGGGTAGCGGGCGGCAAGGGCGAAGTACGACGTTTTTAACTGCCGACTGACGACCGCATCCGCCGACCGAAAAAAGCGCGCAAGCGCTTTTTTCATATCCCCAAAGTTGACCAGAATGATCGGGTACTTTATACTTGACTAAACTAGTCAAGTACTGGTGTGATCGCAGGACTTCTGTTGTGGAGGAATTGGATGCGGCTGACTACCAAAGGGCGTTTTGCTGTGACGGCGATGATTGATCTGGGTTTGCGTCACAAGGCGGGGCCGGTGACGCTGGCCGGCATCAGCACACGCCAGAAAATTTCGTTGTCCTACCTGGAGCAGTTGTTCGGCAAGCTGCGCCGCCACGAGTTGGTGGACAGCGTGCGCGGCCCGGGGGGTGGGTATACTCCAGCCCGGCCGATGCGCGAGATCACGGTGGCGGACATTATCTACGCCGTGGATGAGCCGCTCGATGCGACCCAGTGCGGCGGCAAGGAAAATTGTCTGGATGAACATCGTTGCATGACGCACGATTTATGGACCAATTTGAATCGCAAGATGGTGGATTATCTGGATTCCGTCAGCTTGCAGGACTTGGTGGATCAACAATTGCAACGCCAGCAGACCAGTGCCGCTCCGCAGGTCAAGGTCTTTCGCGATGGTAAACAACCGTTGACTGTTTGATGGAAAAGATTATGTCGCTTCACTTACCGATTTATATGGATTATTCAGCCACCACGCCGGTCGATCCGCGCGTGGTGGACAAGATGGTGCCCTGGCTGTCGCAGCATTTCGGCAACCCGGCGTCGCGTAGCCACCCGTTTGGCTGGGAAGCGGAGAAAGCCGTTGAAGATGCGCGTGAGCAGGTCGCTGCGCTGGTCAATGCCGATCCGCGCGAAATCGTCTGGACCTCCGGCGCCACCGAATCAAACAACCTCGCCATCAAGGGCGCAGCCCATTTCTATCAAGAAAAAGGCAAGCACGTCGTTACCGTCAAGACCGAGCACAAGGCGGTGCTGGATACCTGCCGCGAGTTGGAGCGTGATGGTTTTGAAGTGACATACATAGACGTCAAACCGGATGGCTTGATTGATATCGAGCAATTCAAGCAGACCCTGCGTGCGGACACCGTGTTGGTGTCGGTCATGTATGTGAACAATGAAATCGGTGTGATTCAGGACATTCCACAGATCGGTGAAATCTGCCGTGAGCGCGGCATCATTTTCCACGTCGATGCAGCACAGGCGACTGGCAAGGTCGCGATTGATCTGGGTGCCCTCAAAGTGGATCTGATGAGCTTTTCCGCGCACAAAACCTATGGCCCGAAAGGCATTGGTGCCTTGTATGTACGCCGCAAACCGCGTGTGCGGATCGAGGCGCAAATGCACGGTGGTGGTCACGAGCGCGGCATGCGTTCCGGTACCTTGCCGACCCATCAGATCGTTGGCATGGGTGAAGCCTTCCGGATTGCGCGCGAAGAAATGGCGACTGAGAACGAACGCATTCGCATGCTGCGCGACAAGTTGTGGCAGGGCGTGTCGGCCATGGAAGAAGTGCATCTGAACGGCGACATGGAACGCCGTGTGCCACATAACCTCAACGTGTCGTTCAATTTTGTTGAAGGCGAATCGCTGATCATGGCGATCAAGGATGTGGCGGTGTCGAGCGGTTCGGCCTGTACCTCGGCCAGCCTGGAGCCTTCCTATGTATTGCGCGCGCTGGGTCGCAGCGATGAACTGGCGCACAGTTCGATTCGTTTTACAGTGGGCCGCTTTACGAGCGAAGCGGAAGTCGATTACGTCATCAGTTTGATGCAAGGCAAGATTGCCAAACTGCGCGATCTTTCTCCGCTGTGGGAAATGTATAAGGACGGTATCGATTTGAATACCGTGCAGTGGGCAGCGCATTGAGAAACAGTCGGCAGTTGCAGTCGGCGGTTGTCAGCAAGAGCCGCCACCTGCCGACAGCCGACCGATAACTGGAGTAAACATCATGGCATACAGCGAAAAAGTTTTAGACCACTATGAAAATCCGCGTAACGTCGGTTCCTTTGAAAAGGGTGACGAGAGCGTAGGCACCGGCATGGTCGGCGCGCCGGCCTGCGGCGATGTGATGAAGCTGCAGATCAAGGTCAATGCACAAACCGGGTTGATTGAAGACGCCAAGTTCAAGACGTATGGATGCGGCTCGGCGATTGCCTCCTCGTCGTTGGTGACAGAGTGGGTCAAGGGTAAGTCGCTGGATCAGGCGATGGATATCAAGAACACGCAGATTGCAGAAGAACTGGCGCTGCCGCCGGTAAAAATTCACTGCTCGATTCTGGCGGAAGACGCGATCAAGGCTGCGGTGGAAGATTACAAGGCCAAGCATGACGCGGCCGCAGTGAAAGCAGCATAGGAATCAACATGGCGGTCACACTTTCGGAAAAAGCGGCGCAACACGTTGCCGGTTTTCTTGCCAAGCGCGGCAAGGGGCTGGGTTTGCGTATTGGCGTGCGCACGACGGGTTGTTCCGGCATGGCGTACAAGCTCGAATATGTGGATGACGTGCTGCCCGAAGACCACACGTTTGAGAGCCACGGGGTCAAGGTGTTTATCGACCCGAAAAGCCTGGCCTACATCGACGGCACCGAACTGGACTACACCCGCGAAGGGTTGAACGAGGGATTCAAGTTCAACAACCCGAATGAAGCGGCGCGTTGCGGCTGCGGTGAGTCGTTCACGGTTTGAGGGAAAAACAACCTCCAACGCAGAGACGCAGAGGGCGCTGAGACTCGCTGAGAAAGTCTGATTTTCTCAGCGAATCTCTGTGTACTCTGCGTCTCTGCGTTGGAGGTTAGGGGTTTTCCCATTAGCGAATGAAACAGGAAAATAATCACTTTGCGTTGTTCGGGCTGCCGGTTCAGTTTGCGCTGGAGGGGGATGGCTTGGAACGCGCTTATCGCCAGGTGCAGTCGCAAGTGCATCCCGACCGTTTTGCCAGCGCCAGTGATGCCGAGAAGCGCGTCGCAATGCAGTGGGCGACACGTGCCAATGAGGCTTTTCAGACGTTGAAATCACCGTTGAAACGGGCGGCCTATTTATGCGAATTGCACGGTGCCGATCTGGCCACGCACAGCAACACCGCCATGCCATCGGCATTCTTGATGCAACAAATGGAATGGCGCGAAGCGTTGCAAGAGGCACGCACCAGCGGTGGGAGCGAACCTTTGCAGGCATTGGAAAGCGAATTGAAAGCCATGCAAAAACAATTCCAACGCACGCTGGAACAGCAACTGGATCAACAGACAGACTACGCGGCGGCGGCGGAGAGTGTCAGGCAATGGATGTTCGTGGATAAATTTGCCGCAGAGATTGACGCGGCGTATGCAGCGATAGAAAATTAAATGGCCCTGTTACAAATATCCGAACCCGGCATGTCCACCGCGCCGCACCAGCATCGCTTGGCGGTGGGCATTGATTTGGGCACCACCAATTCACTGGTGGCGACGGTGCGCAACAGTATCCCGATGGTGTTGCCGGATGCGCAGGGGCATGCCTTGCTGCCGTCGATTGTGCGTTATGCGCTAGAGGGTAAGGTGCAGGTCGGCTATGCCGCGCAGGCGCTGCAGGCGCAAGATCCGAAGAACACGATTGTGTCGGTCAAGCGTTTCATGGGACGTGGTGTCAAGGATGTCGCCCATATCGAAAATACGCCGTATGACTTTGTCGATGCAGGTGGACTGTTGCAAATCAAGACGCTCGCGGGCCCGAAGACGCCGGTGGAAGTGTCGGCCGAGATTCTGAAAAAACTGCGCGCCCAGGCTGAAGCCAGTCTGGGCGGCGAACTGGTCGGCGCGGTGGTGACGGTACCCGCCTATTTTGACGATGCGCAGCGACAAGCCACCAAGGATGCGGCGCGCCTCGCCGGATTGAATGTGCTGCGTTTGCTGAATGAGCCGACGGCGGCGGCGATTGCCTATGGACTGGATCATGCGGCCGAAGGCATCTACGCCGTGTATGACCTTGGCGGCGGCACCTTCGATATTTCGATTTTGAAACTCACCAAAGGCGTGTTCGAGGTGCTGGCTACGGGAGGGGATTCCGCCCTGGGCGGCGACGATTTCGATCAGCGCGTGTTTTGCTGGATTGTCGAACAGGCCAAATTACAGCCCTTGTCAGCGCAGGATATGCGCTTGCTGTTGGTGAAGGCGCGCGAAGCGAAAGAATATCTGAGCAGCCACGGCGAGGCGCGAATCGACGCCAAGCTCGGTTCCAACGAAACAGTGGCACTGGTGTTGAGCGAAGAAACCTTTGCCCAGATTACACAGAATCTGGTGAACAAGACTCTGGTCCCGGTGCGCAAGGCACTGCGCGATGCGGGCCTGGGTGTCGCGGAAGTTAAAGGCGTGGTGATGGTTGGCGGTGCTACGCGCATGCCGCAGATTCAAAAGGCAGTCGGTGATTTGTTTGGCCAGACCCCGCTGACCAATCTCGACCCAGACAAGGTAGTGGCGTTGGGCGCCGCGCTTCAGGCCAATGTGCTGGCGGGTAATCGCAATGCCGATGATGACTGGCTGTTGCTGGATGTGACCCCACTGTCGCTGGGCATCGAAACCATGGGGGGCTTGGTCGAGAAAATCATTCCGCGCAATTCGACGCTTCCGATTGCGCGCGCGCAGGAATTCACCACCTTCAAGGATGGACAGACCGCGATGGCGATTCACGTGGTGCAGGGCGAGCGCGAGCTGGTGAGCGATTGCCGTTCGCTGGCGCGCTTCGAGTTGCGCGGCATTCCGCCGCTGGCGGCGGGCGCGGCACGCATCGCGGTGACGTACCAGGTGGATGCCGATGGCTTGCTGTCGGTGACGGCACGTGAAACCAGAACCGGCGTTGAAGCAGCGATTACCGTCAAACCTTCCTATGGTTTGAGCGACGCACAAATCACTCGCATGCTGCAGGAATCGTTCAACACTGCAGCAACCGACATGCAGCAACGTGCCCTGCGTGAACTACAGGTGGACGGCCAGCGTCTGCTGGAAGCAACCACCAACGCACTGCAACAAGATAGCGATTTACTGTCGGCCGACGAACTTGCGCGATTGCAGCAGCAGAGCGCGGCCTTGCGTGCTGTGCTGGCTGGCGATGGTGCTGCCGAGATCAAGGCGGCGATTGACGCACTGGCGCACGGCACGGAAGACTTTGCCGCACTGCGCATGGATCGCGGTATCAAAAAAGCACTGGCCGGCAAGACGCTGGATGAAATAAGCTGAAAAACAAGCCAAAAGACGCGCTGAAAATCATGACCACCATCAAAGTCCTTCCGCATACCGATTTGTGTCCTGCAGGTATGTCCTTCGAGGCCGAAGCGGGACAGAACCTGTGCCGGGCGCTACTGGCGCACGGCATCGAAATCGAACACGCCTGCGAAATGTCCTGTGCCTGCACCACCTGCCACGTCATCGTCCGCGAAGGGTTCAATTCCCTGACGGCCAGTGAAGACAAGGAAGACGATCTGCTCGACATGGCCTGGGGTCTGACTCCGCAATCGCGCCTGTCGTGCCAGGTGCAGGTGGCTGACCAGGCGCTGACGGTCGAATTGCCACGCTATACCATCAACCATGCCCGGGAGAAATGAAGATGCTGCATACCCTGAAATGGACCGACACCCTGGAAATCGCCATCGCCCTCAACGACAAATACCCCGACGTTGATCCGCAGAAGATTCGTTTTACAGACTTGCACAATTGGGTGCTCGAACTGGAAGCGTTCGGCGATGATCCAAAACACACCGGTGAAAAAATCCTCGAAGCAATCCAGCAAGCGTGGATTGACGAAGCCCGCTGACGTATCACCGAGCCTGCTTCTCAGGGTTCTCTTTTGCTGCACTGCATACTGAAATTCAGAGATGCCGTCGCAATCCCGCGTTATTTTCCTTCTTGATTTGCGCAACTCAGTCTAAATTAAATTCAAGAATGACTGACACTGTGGCGTAAAACTAGTTACAGCACGTTGAGTCAAACTGTCGAGTCAAACTGACTAGGCTAGCGGCGCCAATCGAGGAGGATACGATGGACATCTTCAGTAAGTTCTCGGAGCGATTTGATCGCACCCGCGAGGAGGAATTCTCGCTGGAAGACTATCTTGCGATGTGCAAAAAAGATCCCGCAGCCTACGCCACCTCGGCGGAGCGCATGCTGGCGGCGATTGGTGAACCGGCGCTGATAGACACCCGCAATGATCCGCGGCTGTCGCGCATTTTCCAGAACAAATTGATCAAGGTGTATCCGGCGTTCAAGGAGTTTTACGGCGCTGAGGAAATCATCGAGCAGGTCGTGTCCTATTTCCGCCATGCGGCGCAGGGCCTGGAAGAGAAGAAACAGATTCTCTATCTGCTGGGACCAGTGGGCGGGGGTAAATCGTCGATTGCCGAGCGGCTGAAACAGTTGATGGAGCAGATCCCGTTTTATGCGATCAAGGATTCGCCGGTGAATGAATCGCCGTTGGGCTTGTTCAACGCTGACGAGGATGCTGCAATTTTGCAGGAGCAATACGGCATCCCGGCGCGTTACCTGAACAAGGTGTTGTCGCCCTGGGCGGTCAAGCGCTTGCATGAATTCAATGGCGATATTCGCCAGTTCCGCGTCGTCAAACGTTTTCCGTCGATCATGCAACAGATCGCGATCGCCAAGACCGAGCCGGGCGATGAAAATAACCAGGACATCTCTTCGCTGGTCGGCAAGGTGGACATTCGCAAGCTGGAGCAATACGCCCAGCACGACCCCGATGCCTATAGTTTTTCCGGCGGCTTGTGCCATGCCAACCAGGGCTTGCTGGAATTCGTTGAAATGTTCAAGGCGCCGATCAAGGTGCTGCACCCGCTGTTGACGGCGACCCAGGAAGGCAACTTCAAGGGCACCGAAGGCTTTGGCGCGATTCCGTTTGACGGCATCATCCTGGCGCACTCGAACGAGTCGGAATGGAAACTGTTCAAGAACAACAAGAACAACGAAGCCTTCCTCGACCGCATTTACATCGTCAAGGTGCCGTACTGCCTGCGCGTGTCGGAGGAGGTGAAGATTTATGAGAAGCTGGTGCGCAATTCCTCGCTCGCCGAGGCACCCTGCGCGCCCGGTACGCTGAAGATGATGGCGCAGTTCTCCATTCTCACGCGCTTGAAAGAGCCGGAGAATTCCAGCCTGTTCTCGAAAATGCAGGTCTATGACGGTGACAATCTGAAAGACACCGATCCCAAAGCCAAGTCGATTCAGGAATACCGTGACTATGCAGGCGTGGATGAAGGGATGATGGGCACCTCCACCCGCTGGGCGTTCAAGATCATTTCCAAGGTGTTCAACTTCGACATGAGCGAAGTGGCCGCCAACCCGGTGCATCTGCTCTACTTGCTGGAGCAGAACATCGAGCGCGATCAGTTCCCCAAGGAAACCGAGCAGAAATATCTCGCTTATGTGAAGGAATACCTGGCCAACAAATACGTCGATTTCATCGGCAAGGAAATCCAGACCGCCTATCTGGAGTCGTATTCGGAATACGGTCAGAATATTTTTGACCGCTATGTGACGTTTGCCGATTACTGGATTCAGGATCAGGAATACCGCGATCAGGACACCGGCGAATCGTTCGACCGCGGCTCGCTCAACAACGAGCTGGAGAAAATCGAGAAACCGGCCGGCATCAGCAATCCGAAGGATTTTCGTCACGAGATCGTCAACTTTGTGCTGCGCGCGCGCGCCAACAATGCGGGCAAGAATCCACCCTGGACCACCTACGAAAAACTGCGCACCGTGATCGAGAAAAAAATGTTCTCGAACACCGAGGAATTGCTGCCGGTGATTTCCTTCAATGCCAAATCGTCGGCCGAGGAACAGCGCAAGCATGAAGATTTCGTCAACCGCATGGTGACCAAGGGGTACACAGCGAAGCAGGTACGGCTGTTGTGCGAATGGTATCTGCGAGTGAGGAAATCGAGTTAAATCGGTGACGGGTAACGCGTGACAGGTGAGAACGACGAGCAGCTTCGTTATGCAGCAACTGCCACGGGCCACATGTCACGAGTCACGGAGTCAGAATGTTCCAGCTCATCGACCGCCGTCTGAACGGCAAGAACAAAAGCGCAATCAATCGCGACCGCTTCTTGCGGCGTTATCGCACGCAGATCAAGGATGCGGTGGGCCAGTCGATCAAAGGTCGTAGCATTACCGATGTCACCAGTGGGGAGAAAGTGTCGATTCCGGTCAAGGATATTGGCGAGCCGACTTTTGGCCATGGCTCGGGTGGAGTGTGGGAAACGATCCATGCCGGTAATGAAAAATACATCACGGGTGATCAGTTTGACCGGCCACCGCCGCAGGGCGGTCAGGGCGGCTCGCAAGCCAGTGAAGACGGGGAGGGGGAGGACGATTTTTCCTTCACTCTGTCGCGCGATGAATATCTGAATTACATTTTCGACGATCTGGCGCTACCCAATCTGGTCAAGGAATATCTTGCGCCGTCGATGGAAACCAAAAGTGTGCGCGCTGGTTTCAAGGCCGACGGCACGCCGACCAATATTCACGTGGTGCGCTCGTTGCGCGGTGCGATGGGGCGACGCATCGCCTTGGGCGGCCCGTTGCGCAGCAAGATCAAGGAACTGGAAGAAGAGCTGGCGCTGCTGCTGCAAGCGCCGGACGAGCATCGCGCCGCGATTGCCGATCTGGAACAGCGCATTCATGCGCTCAAAGGGCGCATCCTCGGTATTCCCTATCTTGACCCGTTTGATCTGCGTTACAGCAACCGCGTCAAACAGCCCAAGCCGAACAACAAGGCGGTGATGTTTTGTCTGATGGATGTATCCGGTTCGATGGACGAGGACAAGAAGGATATGGCCAAACGTTTCTTCATCCTGCTGTACCTGTTTCTGATGCGCGCCTATGAAACCATCGAAGTCGTGTTTATCCGCCATCACACCCAGGCCCAGGAGGTCAGCGAGGAAGATTTTTTCCACTCGCGCGAATCGGGCGGTACCGTGGTGTCATCCGCACTCAAGCTGATGTCCGAGGTGATCGAAAAACGCTATGCGCCGAATGAATGGAATATCTACGGTGCCCAAGCGTCGGATGGTGACAATTGGAGCGGTGATTCGCCGCTGTGCCACGATTTGCTGGCGGAGAAGATCATGCCGATGGTGCAGTACTTCGCCTATGTGGAAATCACCGATGGTGAACCGCAAAATCTGTGGATGGAATATGCCCGTCTGAAAGACACGCAGAAATTTTTCGCCTTGCAACGTATCGGCTCGCGCGAGGATATCTATCCGGTGTTTCGCGAGCTGTTCAAGAAACAGACACACATGGTCGCGTAAAGGATGCCATGCCAGTTCCTGATAAAACAAAAAGGAGCATCAATGATCCACCCGGTTTCTTGAAGAAGAGGGTGCAGCCCCTGCCTGCGCCGTCCGAATGGAGTTTCGAACTGATCGAAACTTACCATCACGAAATTGCGCGCATCGCCGAGAAGTACAAGCTCGATACCTATCCCAATCAACTCGAAGTGATTTCTGCCGAGCAGATGATGGATGCGTACGCGGCGGTGGGCATGCCGGTCAATTATCATCACTGGTCCTTCGGCAAGCATTTTCTCTCCACCGAGCGTTCCTACAAACGTGGGCAAATGGGGCTGGCGTATGAGATCGTGATCAATTCCGATCCTTGCATCGCCTATCTGATGGAAGAGAACACGATGCCGATGCAGGCGCTGGTGATTGCGCACGCGGCTTATGGGCACAACTCGTTTTTCAAGGGCAACTATCTGTTCCGCACCTGGACCGACGCCAGCTCGATTGTCGATTACCTGGTCTATGCCAAGGCTTACATCGCAGAATGTGAGGAGCGGCATGGCATTGACGCGGTCGAGGAATTGCTCGATTCCTGTCATGCACTGATGAATTACGGTGTGGATCGTTACAAACGCCCGCGCAAATTATCGCTGGCTGAGGAGCAGACACGGCGCAAGGATCGCGAGGCCTACATGCAATCTCAGATCAACGAACTGTGGCGCACGCTGCCGTACCGCCCGACCGAAGTGGTGCAGCAGGAACGCGTCCGCTTTCCTGAAGAGCCGCAGGAAAACATTCTTTATTTCATTGAAAAGAATGCACCACTGCTGGAACCCTGGCAGCGCGAGGTGGTGCGTATTGTGCGCAAGATTGCGCAGTATTTCTATCCGCAGCGCCAGACTCAGGTGATGAATGAGGGTTGGGCCACGTTCTGGCATTACACCATCCTCAATACCATGTACGACGAAGGGTTGGTGAACGAGAATTTCATGATGGAAATTCTGCACTCACATACCAATGTGGTCTATCAACCGCCGGTGACGCAGAAGTGGTATCGCGGCATCAACCCCTATGCACTTGGCTTCGGCATGTTTCAGGATATTCGCCGCATTTGCGAACATCCTGCGGCGGAAGATCGCGAATGGTTTCCCGAGATTGCCGGATCGGATTGGCTGACGACGCTGGATCATGCGATGCGCAATTTCAAGGATGAAAGCTTCATCGCGCAATACCTGTCGCCCAAATTGATGCGCGACATGCGTTTCTTCGCCATTCTCGACAACGATGAAAACGAGAAGCTGGAAGTCTCAGCGATTCATGATGACACCGGCTATCGACACGTCCGTGAAACACTGGCGGCGCAGTACAACATCAGCAATCGTGAACCGAATATCCAGGTTTACAACGTTGATGTACGCGGCGACCGATCGCTGACACTGCGTCATTACATCTTCAACCGCCGGCCGTTGAACAAGAATGCCGATGAAGTGCTCAAGCACGTAGCGCGCCTGTGGAAGTTTGATGTGCACATGGAATGCGTCGATGAGGACGGGGATGTGGCGGCGACTTATGAGTGCCGCTACGACAAGCGGCATGAGGTGCGATAGACACAACAACAATGCAACCGCCAAGACGCCAAGAGCGCCAAGAAACTCCGAAGTTTTCTTGGCGCTCTTGGCGGTTAAGCTTTTAATGCCGCGTTCCGGAAGAGACCCCCGTGACATTTTCCACCAGCAGTTGCGCACAATCGACCGCATCGAAATCGTAGTGCTGGTTGCAGTATTCGCAGTGCACCGTCACTTGCTCCTGTTCTGACAGAATTCCCTCGATCTCGGCCTGGCCCAAACTGCGCAGCATGTTGCCGACCCGTTCGCGTGAGCAGCTGCATTTGAATGCGCAGGCGCGTTCTTCTGCGTGTTGCAATTGTTCCTGCCAGTACAGGCGGTGAATCAGGGTGGCAGGCGTCAAGGTCAGCAGTTCTTCAGCCTTGAGCGTGTGGGCGATCTGGGTGGCACGCTCCCAGGCGTCGCTATCGCTGTGCGCGGGTGGGGTGCCACCTTCCGTCGGCAATTGTTGCAGCAGCACACCCGCCGCAGTGTTGTCGTTGGCCGCCAGCCACAGGCGCGTGTGCAGTTGTTCGGAGCGTTCCATGTAGTGCTCCAGCGCCTGTGCCATGCTGGTTCCCACCAGTGGCACGATTCCTTGATAGGGTTGCTGTCCTGGCAGCTTGTCCTTGGGGTCGAGTGTGATGACGCAGCGGCCCTGGCCATGGGCGTTGATCAATGTCTGCATACCGGCATCCGGGGGGATCGTGGTGGCCTCATCGAGCTTGGCGGTGGCGCGCATGGTCAGGTCGGAGTTGCATTCGACCACCAGCAATTTCACCGGCCCATCGCCGTGAATCTGCATCACCAGCGCACCGTTGAATTTCAGATTGGCACAGAGCAGGGCGCTGGCGGCGAGCATTTCACCCAACAGCTTCATGACACTTTGCGGGTAGTGGTGGTGTTGCTGGATGCGTTGCCATGTCTGCGCGAGCTGTACCACTTCGCCGCGCACGGGGGCATTGTTGAAGAGAAATTTATGGAGGGTGTCGGACATTCTGAAAGCTCAAAGTTCAAAAGCGGGACGCAAAGAACGCAGAGGAAGCGCAAAGAACGCAGAGAAATCAACTTTGCGTTCCTTTGCGATCTTTGCGCCTTTGCGTTGAGGGGTTGTTCTTAATCAGCAATCTTCTTCAGCGATTTCTTGAACGCCTGCGCCTTGCGCACATAAACATCGGCGTTGCGTTGCATGCGGGCAAAATCTTCCTCGGTGAGTTGACGCACGATTTTGCCGGGGCTGCCGAGCACCAATGAACCATCGGGGATCTGTTTGCCTTCGGTCACCAGCGCACCGGCACCGATCAGGCAATTTTTGCCGATCACAGCGCCATTGAGTACGACCGCCTGAATCCCGATCAGGCTGCCATCGCCGACCGTGCAGCCATGCAGCATGGCCTGGTGGCCGATGGTGACGTGATTGCCGATGGTGCAGGGAAAGCCGGGGTCGGTGTGCAGGGTGGTACCTTCCTGCACGTTGCTGTTTTGGCCAATGGTGATTGGTTCGTTGTCGCCACGAATGACCGCGCCGTACCAGACACTGCATCCGGCGGCAAGGGTAACGCTGCCGATCACACTGGCCGAAGCTGCGACAAAGGCGCTACTATCCACGTCAGGAATGCGGTCTTCAAATTGGTAGATGGCCATGCTGTGCTCCAAGGATGCGTGATTTTAACCCAGTGACTTTGACATGAATATCAATACCAGGCGTCGCCGCATTGTGCTTGCCACAGGTGCTGCGTTAGCCAGTGCCAGCCTGGCTTTTCCTGCATTGGCGCAGGGTCAGCGCATCACTTTTGCAGCTTACCCGTTTACGCTGGGTGTGGCGTCCGGTTATCCGCAGGCGGATGCGGTGGTGTTGTGGACCCGGCTCGCGCCTTTCCCAGCCGTCCCGCAGGGCGGGTTGGTCGAGACACGCATTCCGGTGCGCTGGGAACTGGCGGAAGACGAGGCGATGACGCGCATCGTCCAACAGGGCGAGGCTGAGGCGACACCGCAATGGGCCTATTCCCTGCATGTCGAGGTGAAAGGTTTGCAGCCGCAGCGCCATTATTTCTATCGCTTCATGGCGGGCGATGCGGTGAGTCCGGTCGGGCGCACGCGTACCTTGCCGCCGTTGGCGGCGGATCATTTCGATTTGCGTTTTGCCTATGCGTCCTGTCAGCACTATGAGCAGGGCTATTTCGCGGCGTATCGGCATATCGTCGCCGACAACCCTGATCTGATCATTCATCTGGGCGATTACATCTACGAAAGCTCGTGGGGCAAGGCGCATGTGCGCAAGCACAATAGCACTGAGCCGGTGACACTGGACGAGTACCGTGCCCGTTATGCGCTGTATAAAAGCGATGTCGATTTGCAGAGCGCGCACAAACTGCACCCGTGGCTGGCGATCTGGGACGATCACGAAGTGCAGAACGATTACGCCAACGACCGTTCGCAACACAATGATCCGCGCGAGCAATTCCTGCTGCGTCGTGCTGCCGCCTATCAAGCCTATTACGAACACATGCCGTTGCCGGCAGCGATGCGTCCGCGCGGCCCGGCGATGCCGATTCATACACGCATTGAAATCGGGCAGCTGGCGCAATTGTATTTGCTCGACGGCCGGCAATATCGCTCGCATCAGCCCTGCCCACCGCCGCACAAAGGCGGGGGCGGCAATAGTGTGGATGAAAGTTGCACCGAACGTCTTGACCCGACCCTCAGTTACCTCGGCAGGGGGCAGGAACAATGGCTGTATTACAATCTGGACAGCCGACAGGCGCGCTGGAATATTCTGGCGCAGCCGACCCTGATGGCGCAGTGCGACCGCCAGATCGGACCGGGGCAACGTTTTGGTACCGACGCCTGGGATGGTTACCCGGCGGCACGTCAGCGTTTGATCGACCACTTGCAGCACGCGAAAACGCGCGACAACATCGTGCTGGGTGGCGACGTGCACACCTTCTATGTTTCCACCCTCAAGCAGGATTTCGATCACCCTGAATCGGCTGCCGTGGCGACTGAATTCGTCGGCAGCTCGGTGACTTCCCAATCCTGGGCACAGAGCAAGACCGATGCTGTGGTGCGCGAGAATCCACACATGCTGTTTGGCAACAGCGAAACGCGTGGCTATATGCGCATGCAGTTGAACGGACAGCGCCTGCTGGCTGATTTGCGCGGCCTGAACGATGTGGCCGACGCAGGCACCGGTTGCACCACAGTCGCCAGTTACGTGGTCGAGCGTGGTAATCCCAATCCGCAGCGGGTGTAAAGGATGTTTTTCACCACGGAGTACAAGGGAACACGGAGAACACGGAGAAAATCAAAAGCGTTTGGTGCCTTGGTAGTTGTCTTTGCCTTTTCTCCGTGCTCCCCGTGTACTCCGTGTACTCCGTGGTGAATATTCTTTCTTTGCATTTCTGCGCTTGCATTGATTCCTTTGCATCACAGCACACCGAGTAAAATGAATGCATGAATATCGACCTGCATTGTCACTCCACCTTTTCCGATGGTTTGCTGACGCCCGACGAGGTGGCGCGTCTGGCGCACCGCAAAGGCGTGGACGTTTGGGCGCTGACGGACCACGATGAACTGGGCGGTCTGGCACTGGCCCGCGCCACCGCGCAAGAGATTGGTTTGAAATTTATCGATGGTGTCGAAATCTCGATTACCTGGGCCAACAAGACGATTCACATTCTCGGGCTGCATCTGAATCCGAATCATCAACCATTGCTTGACGGACTGGCTTTCACCCGTTCCGGGCGCGAGCGCAGAGCGCATCAGATTGCCGCCGCCTTGGCGGCAGTGGGAATTCCCGGTGCTTATGACGGTGCCCTCAACTATGTCGGCAACATTGATCTGATCGGCCGCGCGCATTTTGCCCGTTACATCGTCGAGTTGGGCATCTGTTCCGATGTGAAGGAAGTTTTCACACGCTATCTGGTCGAGGGCAAACCGGGCTATGTGCCGCACGCCTGGGGGGCGCTTGAAGATGCCGTCGGCTGGATTCGCGGCGCCGGTGGCGTGGCGGTGGTTGCCCATCCCGGCCGTTACCATTTTGATCTGGTGCAGGAGCATGCCTTCATCGACCAGTTCATCCAGGTGGGCGGTGAGGGCATTGAAGTCATCACCAGCGCGCATAGCCCGGCCGAATGGAAATACTACGAAGGTCTGGCAAAAAAATATCAACTCAAGGGTTCGCGTGGCTCCGACTACCATGGCCCTGGTGAAAGCGACGCTGAGTTGGGTGCGTTGCCGCCACTGCCGGCTTCATTGACGCCCGTGTGGCAGGATTGGTTTTGAATTTTGAATATGCTTAACGCGCTTACCGCAGAGACGCAGAGGCCGCAGAGAAAAGCATGCGTTTGTTTTTCTCTGCGGCCTCAGCGTCTCTGCGGTTGCTTTTGACCTCCGGACATGTCCCAATTCTTTTCGATTCATCCCGATAACCCCCAGCAGCGTTTGATTGAGCGTGCGGTGCAGATCGTGCGGGCGGGCGGGGTGATCGCCTTGCCGACCGATTCCTGTTATGCACTGTGCTGTCATCTGGACGACAAGGCCGCAGTGGAGAAATTGCGGCGTATCCGCGGCATTGACGAGAAACACCATTTAACCTTGCTTTGCCGCGACTTGGCAGAGATCGCGAACTATGCGCGTGTCGATAACTGGCAATACCGGATGCTCAAGCACGCCACGCCCGGTCCCTACACCGTGATCCTGGAGGCAACGCGCGAAGTGCCGCGTCGCCTGAGTCATCCGTCGCGCAAAACCATCGGCATTCGCGTGCCGGAAAATCGTATCGCCCACGCGCTGCTGGAAACGCTGGATGAACCGCTGATCGGCACCACGCTGATTGTGCCGCAGCGCGGCGAGCCGCTGGTCGATGCCCATGAAATCCGCGACCTGCTGGAACACCAGCTCGACCTGATCATTGATGGCGAACATTGCACGATGGTACCGACCACGCTGGTCGATTTGAGTGGTGCGGCGCCGGTGCTGTTGCGGCAGGGGCGGGGCGATGCGGCTGTGTTCGGTCTGTGAGCGCACGGCGGAAATCTTCACCGGTAAGCTAGAATCTCATTTTTGAGATGATCCAATTTTTTCGAGGTCTGACGACTTATGTTTCCTGATCGTGTCCTGTCCGGCATGCGTCCTACCGGCGCTTTGCATCTGGGTCATTACCACGGCGTATTGAAAAACTGGCTGCGCTTGCAAAGCGAGCATCCCTGCCTGTTCTTTGTCGCTGATTGGCATGCGCTGACAACGCATTACGAGTCGCCCGAAGCGATTGAGCAAAACGTTTGGGATATGGTGATCGACTGGCTGGCGGCGGGCGTCGATCCCTCGCAAGCAACCATTTTCATCCAGTCCCGTGTGCCGGAACATGCCGAATTGCATCTGTTGCTCTCAATGTCCACGCCGCTGGGCTGGCTGGAGCGGGTGCCGACCTACAAGGATCAGCAAGAGAAAATGACCGACCGCGATCTCGCGACCTATGGCTTCCTCGGTTATCCTCTGCTGCAGGCGGCCGACATCCTGATCTACCGGGCGACCAAGGTGCCGGTCGGGGAAGATCAAGTGCCGCATGTAGAAATGACGCGCGAAATCGCACGCCGTTTCAACCACCTCTATGGCCGCGAACCCGGCTTTGAGGAAAAGGCGCTGGAGGCGCTGAAAAAACTCGGCAGCAAACGCGCACGGCTGTATCAGGAAGCGCGCACCAAATACCAGGAACAGGGCGACGCCGAGGCCCTGGAGCAGGCCCATGCCTTGTTGCAGGATACCCAAAACATCAGCATGGGCGACCGCGAGCGACTGTTTGGTTATCTTGAGGGCGGGCGCAAGATCATTCTGGTCGAACCGGATGCCTTGCTGACTGAAGCGGCGCGGATGCCCGGGCTGGATGGGCAGAAAATGTCCAAGAGCTACAACAACACCATCTCGTTGCGCGAAGAGGCCGACAGCGTGACCAAAAAGGTGCGCACCATGCCGACCGACCCGGCGCGGGTGCGGCGCACTGACCCGGGCGAGCCGGAAAAATGTCCGGTCTGGCCGTTGCATCAGGTCTATTCCAGCGCTGAAACCAAAGCCTGGGTGCAGCAAGGTTGCCGCAGTGCCAGCATTGGCTGCATAGAATGCAAACAGCCCGTGATCGACGCCATCCTGAAAGAGCAGGAACCGATGCGCGAACGCGCCCAGGCTTATCTGGACGATCCGGCACTGGTGCGCAATATCGTTGCCGATGGTTGCGAAAAAGCGCGCAAAATGGCGCAGGAAACGATGCGCGAAGTACGCGAGGCAATGGGTCTGAACTATTCATAGACGGGCCGTCGAGAAAAGCCCCACGATCAGATACAATGGCCGTTTTACAAGCTTTGCACAGTTCAGAACATGATTAAAGGCAGCCTGGTTGCGCTGGTGACCCCGATGCTCCCGGATGGGGCGATCGATTGGGATACCTACCGCGCATTGATCGATTGGCATATCGAGGAAAAAACCGATGCACTAGTGGTGGTGGGCACGACGGGTGAGTCGCCCACGGTTACGGTCGAGGAGCATTGCCATCTGATCGACGTCGCGATCAAGCATGCAGGCGGACGTATTCCCGTGATCGCCGGCACCGGTGGCAACTCGACCCAGGAAGCCATCGAACTGACTGCCTATGCAAAAAAAGTCGGTGCAGATGCCAGTCTGTCGGTCGTGCCCTACTACAACAAACCCTCGCAGGAAGGCCTGTACCGCCATTTCAAGGCGATTGCCGAAGCGGTTGATCTGCCGATTCTGCTGTACAACGTGCCGGGACGCACCGTCGCCGACATGCACAACGACACTGTACTGCGTCTGGCCCAGGTGCCGGGTATCGTCGGGATCAAGGATGCCAGTGGCAATATCGAACGTGGCAGCTGGCTGATTCGTCAGGCGCCGGAAGGTTTCGCGATCTACAGCGGTGACGATGCTTCTGCAGTAGCGTTGATCCTGCTCGGGGCCCATGGAAATGTTTCGGTGACCGCCAACGTCGCGCCCCGCGCGATGCACGATCTGTGTATGGCGGCACTCCAGGGCGATGCAGCGACCGCGCGTGAAATCAACCAGCGTTTGCTGCCTTTGCACAAGAATTTGTTTGTCGAGGCGAACCCGATTCCGGTGAAATGGGCGTTGCAAACAATGGGGCGGATTCCCGCCGGGATCCGCTTGCCGTTGACACCGTTGCATTCGGACTATCATGCGGCGGTCGTGGCGGCATTGCAGTCTGCCGGTGTATTGCCGCGCTGATTGCTCATTACCAAGTACCAAGGCAGCAGGTTATTACTCAAGAGACAAAATGAAAACACCTACATATTATTTGGCAGGTCTGTGCCTGCTGTCACTGGCAGGGTGCAGCACCATCGGCGAGTTGATGGAAGGGCAGAAGATAAGA
>Ga0209515_10003949_pt1 | contig 20493 bp, 20 predicted proteins | sample Subgroupgradi54m_FD_187454 | JGI IMG/M metagenome (GOLD analysis project Ga0209515, IMG submission 187454) | Subsurface groundwater microbial communities from S. Glens Falls, New York, USA - GMW60B uncontaminated upgradient, 5.4 m (SPAdes)... ...
GCCGCTGAGAAGATGACAAAGTAGTGCTAATCCCTAATCCCTGATCCCTACAGAGTTCAGCCCGGAGAGTTCAAAATCGCGTGACCACCTCGAACGTCGCCGCCCGCGGCGTCTGCGGGTTGGTATACGTCGCGAACGTCTGCGGGTTGTAGAACCGGTTCGCCCCCTGGCGGCTGTACTCGGTGTAGTGTCCCGCGTTGAGGAGGTTGAAGACCTCGGCCGATAGCTCCACGTTGCGGTCCCGGCCCAGGGGGATGCGTTTGCCGATCTTCACGCCGACGATGTGGACGTCAGGCGCCCTGGGTTGACCCTCTCCGCGCGTCGGATAGTAGAACCGGATGCGCGTGGCGAGCGGGTTCGACTGCCTGGCGCCCGTCGATGAAGTCACGGTCGACGGTCCGAACACGGAGATCAGGGGGCTCGCGGCCGGGAGCTGATCGATGACCGGCCCGGTCCAGTTTCCCGCCACGATCGTGTAGCTTCCCGAAGCCACCAGGTCGAACGGTGCGTGCCAGGTTCCCGCCATGCGCACCGAGTACGGATTCCACATCGGGTTGTTGACCAGCGAATTCCCCGTGGCCAGGCTGTTCTGATCCTGCACGCCATCGGTCCGCCAGATGTTCTTGTTGTTGGCGAACGCGTCAGGCTGGATGAACCGTGCCGGGTCTGTGGGATTCCACGTGCCTTCGAGGTGCTGCCACTGGCGCTGCACGGTGAACAGCATCTGGAACCCATGCGTCAGGTTCTTCGTGAGCGTGGCCTGAAGGGCGCGGTAGTGGGTCGTGCTCCACGAGTTGTTGGTGAGCCGGTACAGCAGACCCTGGTTCGGATCCACCTTGCCGAACCCGATGAACGGCTTGCCCGGTCCGTCGGGATAGACGCCATTGATGTCCACTTGCGCGTACTGGTCGTGGTTGACCTTCACGATTCCCGCGACGTCCATGGCGATCTGGCCGGGGAACTGCCTCCGGTAGCCCACGGACCATTCATCGAAGCTCGGTTGATGAAGACTGGGATCGAATTGAAGGCCCGAGATCGTCGTGGCCACCGGCGGCGTGTCGATCACGGTCTCGAAAGTACCGTTCGAATCCAGATCGTACGTGTTTCTCAAGCCCTGCGCGTCGTTGCCGCCAAACGAGGGAACCGGGTTGCGGGTGCCCATCAACTGCTGGTGGTATTTGCCGTACGTGCCTCGCAGCACGTTCTTGGCGTCCGACGTCAGCAGGTACGAGAACCCGAGGCGGGGTCCGACTTCGGTGCTCGACTGCCGCTGCAGTTTCCGGAGCACGTCGAAACGCCGCACGAGATCCACCCGAAGGCCCAGCGTCGTCGTCAGCCTCCCCGCTTTCCAGCCGTCCTGCCCGTAGAAACCGATGTCCTTGTCCCGGCCATTGGACTGATCGAGATTCAAATCGCCGGTGACGAATTGCCGGTGGAACGGCAGGGTTCCGGCCGCGGCGTTGCCGGGATGCACCATCCTCCGCTCTTCGAGGATGAAGCCGTCGTTCAGGTAGTGGACGTTCTTGTCGTAGATGCTCCGCGGCATGGCCAGGAAGCCGCCCTGAATCTCATGCGACCCGCCCCAGCCCTGCTTGTAGTAGGTCACGTCGCCACGAATCATCGTGATCGACGAGGTATCGAGGTCGAAGCAGGCACTGCACGCGGTCGACGACCACTGGCCGCCCCGGAGGAGGAGCCCCGACCCCTGGAGCGTTCCCTGATTGAGAAAGGCTTCCCGATGGATGTTGATGAGCGGCCCTTGCTTGTCGTACGCGTAGCTGTCGATATTGTTGCCGCCCTTCGTGTTGTAGCTGGCGTAAAGCGTCGACGTGACGTTCTGGCCCCACACCGAGGTGAGCTTTCCGCCGTACATCGGTCCGCCGGTGGACAGCACTTCCACCTGCTCGTAATCCTCCGCGCCCACCACGTTCAGCAGGAGCCGATCGGCCTGATAGATGACGGATAGATCGTGGTTGGAGCTCAGCTTCGTCGTCACCTTCACCCAGGGCTGGTAGCCGGTGATCGTGTTGTTGTCCAGCGGCTTGTCGGGGAAGAACGCCTGGTGATACGCGAGTTGTTCGGGCGCGCGGCCGGTCCCGCTCTTGTTGTCCGTATATCTGAGGGCGCCGAAGAACCAGGTCTTTTCCTTCTTGATCGGTCCACCAAACGACACGTCGTACTGATGGACCTGCCGGGTGGCCGGCGTTCCCGAGAGGACGTTGTTGCCGTTCCAACTGAACGGCTGATAGGAGGTGACCCCGGTGCCGTGGAACTGATTGCCTCCGCTCTTGCTGATCATGTTGATCACGAGGCCGTAGCCCATGGGCGACGCCGCGTCGATGCCGCCGGTCTTGACCTGCGTATCCTGAATCGCTTCGGAGCTCAGACCCGTGCGGTTGATGTTGAAGTCGTTGTAGTTGCCTGCATACAACCCTTCCATCAGGGTCACGGCGTCCCGGTGCTCGACGGCATTGCCGAAGTAGTTCTGGCGGCCGCTCGCGTCGTTGTGCGGCCGCGAGATCACTCCCGGCGTCAGCATGAGGAAGTCGCTCCAGAATTTTCCCTCGACCACGGGCGCTTCCTTCTGAAACTCGGCGTCGATGGTCAGCACGTTGCTGGGTTTGGTGACCTCGAGCATCGGCGCATCGCCGGAGACCGTAATCGATTCTTCCAGCGCGCCGATCTCCATGTTGATGTCGACCTGGAAGTTGCTGCCCGCCCGGAGCAGCACGCCCTCACGCTTGGAGACTCTGAACCCCGCCAACTGCGCGGTCACCGTAAAGGTGCCGGGCGGCAGGTTGATCAACCGGTAATTGCCGGAACTGTCCGTCACGGTGACGCTGGGGCTGAGGAGCACCTCACTGGTGGCAGTGATCGTGACGCCGGGCAACGCGCCGCCCTGGCTGTCCTTGACGGTTCCACGAAGGCTGCCATCACCACCCTGAGCCAGCACCTGTGTGGCTGTCACGAGGCTCATCACGACGATCAGAGCCACCATCATCCTTCTCATTGTCCAGGCCTCCCTTCATGAGCATCGACTGACGCTGTGTATGTGAGTGGGCGCGCGAGGGTTTCCAGGGTAAGGACTGAAGCCTACGCCGCGGGCTGATCGACGTCAACCCGCCCATTCGCTGTATACTCCGCGCCGTCCACCCCGGTTGCACAGACACGGGCAACCTGGTGAGAAGGAGGGGTTGTGAAGCGTTCAATCATCGTTCTCGTCGCGCTGCTGCTGGCCGTCGGTGTTGTCTATGCGCAGCGGGAAGGCGGACGGGGGCAGGCCGCACCCGCGCCCGCCGCTCCACAGGGACCGAGCCCGGAACAGCAAGCCGCGATCGCGAAACAAGAAGCGCTGGAAAAGGCCACGCCGCAGCTCCAGGTCACCGAGGAGGTGCTGCGTCTGGTCGTTCCCGGCCACACCATTGGTGAAGCTGTCGGCGTGGCGAAGGACTCCAAGGGCCACCTGTACGTATTCACGCGCAGCGGCAACGTCGGTCCGGCGCGCGGCGCCACGGCCTCGCAGCTGTACGAGTTCGATCAGACCTTCAAGTTCGTCAAGCAGTGGGGTCAGGACAACTACGCGGCGTCGTTCGCGCACAACGTCCGGGTCGACAAGTACGACAACGTGTGGATGACGGATGAAGGGTCGAACATGATCGTCAAGTTCAACCCGCAGGGCATGGTGTCGATGGTGCTTGGCAGAAAGCCGGAGGCGATCGACTTCATGGAGCGCTTCCTCGAGCGCGGCGAGCGGGACGAGGTCCGCTTCCCGGTCGGCACCCCCGGCACGTTCGGCCGGCCCACCGACGTGGCGTTTGACAGCAAGGACAACATCTTCGTCAGCGACGGGTACAAGAACTCGCGCGTGGCGAAAGTTGCCAAGGACGGCACGTGGGTGAAAGCCGTCGGCACCAGAGGGGCCGGCGCGAACCAGTTCAACACGGTCCACGCCATCACGTCTGACGCCAAGGACAACATCTACGTCGCCGATCGCGGCAACCGGCGGATTCAGGTCTACGACGCGGATCTGAACTTCATCAAGTCGATCGCGACCGTCGGCGCGCCCTGGAGCGTGTGCACGTCACCGGTACCGAACCAGTACCTGTTCAGCGGCGACGGCAACGGCAAGATCTACAAGCTCGATATGAACGGCAACCTGGTCGGGTGGGCCCAGACCAGCAAGGGCCATGGCCAGACCGGCTGTCTGATCCACGAGATCCACTGCGAGTCGGACACGGTGCTCTACAAGGGCGACTGCTCGACGTGGACGGTGGAGAAAATCACGATCAAAGGCGGGACATCGACACGGTAAGTCTTTCAACCACGAAGGTCGCGAAGAACGCGAAGAATTGGAATCTTTCGCGACCTTCGTGACTTTCGTGGTTCGATCTAACGGTTCCCGCCTCCGAACCTCCAGACGAGGAACGCGGTCACCACTCCAATCCCCGTGAGCACCTGACGTTCGGTTCCCGGATCGAACGGATCGCCGGCGACCTTGAGCTCGAGCCGCAGGCGCGTCAATCCACCCTTGACATACAGCTCGTCGTACATCCGGGTCTGAAGATCGTGGGCATTGACCGACTCCAGATCATCGCCCTGCCCGGGCGCAAATGGGCCGGGCAGGATGGGCAGCGTGTCTCCGGGATCCACCGCCCAGTTGACCAACTTGGCGGCCAGACTGCGATCGTCAGCCGACGGCCACGCAGCGACCAGCAGTAACGCCACGACCAGGAGAATCCACCACTGCGCGTTGGCCGGCTGCCTCACGCGCGCAGCATATACTCCTTCCCATTGACGGGATAGGAGCTAGCGCGCGCGAAATGGCCCCCTTGTCGCGCGTGACATTCGCTGGACCGCGACTCGTAATTGCCGCGTGCCTGTTCGGTCCGGAGGTGATACGTCTTTTGCTTCCCGGTGTTCATCCGGTCGAAGTAATCCGGACCGAGAATCCTGAAACGCCACGCCGTCCCGCAGCACGTGGTATGCGATGACGAGGATGGTGTGCGCGCCCGCGATGGCGGCGCGCTTGGGCTGTAATGCCGACTTGATCAGTCTGATATCTGATGATACGATTCCGACCTGATTTTGAGACCGAGTCTCAAGTCTCGGGATTCGATCACTCCACAAAAAAGCCCGCCTCGGTGTTGAACCCACCCAGGCGGGCGTGGACGCCGAGTCCGGTATCACGGTTGGCCCGAGCCCGTTCGCGACGTTCCGCTGCAGTGTAGCTGATGGCTTCCCCTGCCGCAAACCGATCCGTTCCGGGCTCCTGCGCGAGCACATGCTCGCATAAGGAGTGTCGATGCGTTCCTTCCCTGTTCTTGTTCGAGCATCTGTTCTCTGCCTCTTGACAGTCGGCGGCGCGAGCTCCGCCTTCGCGCAAGAGCCCGCCTACTTCGTGACCTACAACCACTACCTTGAAGAACATGGCAACCTTGAAATCGCCGTGGCCACCACCACAGGGCTCCCGAAGAATGAGCACTCGACGTATACCGCGCCGTGGCTGGAACTCGAATACGGTCTGAAAGGCTGGTGGACGACGGAACTGTATCTCGAAGGCGTGACGACTCGACACGACGGTTCCGGATTCACTGGGTGGCGGTGGGAGAACCGATTCCGCCCTTTGAAGAGCGAGCATCGGATCAATCCCGTACTCTACGTTGAATACGAGAGCATCAACGAAGCGAGCCGCATTCAAAAAGAAATCGTCGGAAGTGGCCCTTTAGCGTTCGAACCGATTGCGGAGCTACGCCAGACGCACGTGCACGAATTCGAAGGGAAACTGATTCTATCGAGCGTCGCCGGCGCGTGGAATGTGGCAGAGAATTTTATCGTTGAGAAAAACTTGTCGGCTGACGAGGGCCTGGAATTCGGCTACAGCGCTGGCGTGTCCAGATCACTCGGAAGCCTTGCCAGCGGAACGTCGTGTCACTGGTGTCGAGAAAACTTCGTTGCAGGTGTCGAAGCGTACGGCGGTCTCGGCACAACGGAGACGTCAGGACTGAACGGCACACGGCACTACATCGCACCGATCCTCGGCTGGCATGTCACCGACCGGACCACACTGAAGGTCTCCACCGGGTTCGGAGTTACGAGTGCGAGTGATCGGTATTTGCTACGCGTCGGATATGCCTACGAGCTCCCAATCGGAGGGCGGTGATGCTTCGGAACACGTTCTTGCTGACCGTGCTGTTCGTGCTTGTGTCTTTGCTCGCATACGGCGATCAAGTGCGCGACCGTGACGCCATGTGGGTAGCGCCAGCCGAGGATGCGTTGAAGGTGAATCCGCTCGCAGCCCGAACCGAAGCCGTGGCGGGCGGTCGGAAGCTGTTTCATCAACACTGCTCGGAGTGCCACGGCGAAGACGCACGCGGCACCACGAAAGCGCCCGATCTGACGCAGTCTGACGTACAAGCGCAGACCGATGGCGCGCTCTTCTGGAAAATCAGCGGCGGCAACTCGCGGCAAGGTATGCCGACATTTAGTTTTCTGCCGGCGCCGCAACGATGGCAGCTGGTGCTGCAAGTCAGGGCCGCAGCATCGTCTCCTGAATAGCCGTGATCCTGGGAAGTGGTTCTCAGAATCGCTTCCACCTTGGCTTTCTTGCGGATAGTTCGTCAGCGACGGTCTTTATGTGGACACGCGCGACGCCCTGGGGGTGTCATTTCGCACGCGCTAGCTCCTATTCATCCTTCCCATTGACTGTTGCTGACGCAGTGTCTAAAGTCGGCTCACGGCCACCGATTGTCGGTTGAAGGAGTGAATATGCGCGTGTGTGCAGTCGTTCTGGCAGCAACCCTGGTCCTGTCCGTGTCGGGGTCGGCCTTTGCGCAGGAGTACGTCGAGTACAAGAGTCAGCAGGATCGTTTCGGGGCCACGTTCCCCGTTCAGCCGACCGTGACCGAGTTCACCTTCAAGTCGCAGTTCAACTCGATGTTGCCGGCGCGCGTCTACAGCGCCGAGTCGATCGCGGGGAAATTCAAGTTGACTGTGGTCGACTACAACAACATCGAAGCGATCGCCACCGAGAAATCCAAGAGCTGCCCCCCGGGCGCCGAAACCTGCCGCGGAGGCGGGAGTTCGACCGGTGCGGGGTACTGGAAGGCCGATATCGAGGGCGCGGTGATTTTCGCGACCTGGGAGTTCATGCAGCGGGACGCCAAGGTGACGTATCTCGGGTGGAACAACATCAACCTCGTCGAAGGGCACATGTTGTACATGACCAACAACAAAGACCAATCGCGCACATCGGCCGGGATCTACATGCACGAAAACAAGCTGTACATCCTCGAAGGGACGGTGCCCAAGGGCTATCCGGATCCTGGATTCTTTCAGCAGTCCGTGGAATGGCTCGATGAGAACGGCAACGGGATTCGTTATCAGACGGTTTACCACAATGGATTTCCCAAGCCCCCGATCCAAGGCCAGGGCCGCGGAGGACAGGGGCAGGGACAAGGGCAGGGGCAAGGGCAAGGGGGTCGTGGCGGCAACGCGGTACCAGCGGGTCAGCCGTACTAATTGAAGTTCGAAGGACGAATCATGCGCCTGGGTCCAATTGTTTCGGCAGCACTCATCCTGTTCATGTCGGGGTCTGTCTTCGCGCAGGAGTATGTCGAGTTCAAGAGTCAGCAGGATCGTTTTACGGTCTTGTTCCCCGTTCAACCGAAGGTGACCGAGACCACGTTCAAGTCAGAGTTTGGCGGCATCCTGCCGGCGCGTGTCTATAGCGCCGAATTCAACGGCGGCCGCTATTCCGTGGACGTGGTCGATTACAACAACATCCAGGCCATCGATACGGAGAAAGCCAAGTCCTGCCCCGCGGGCGCCGAAACGTGCAAGGGAGGCCTGGCAGCCGGGAGCTCAACCGGCGCGGGGTACTGGAAGGCCGATATCGAGGGCGCGGTGATCTACGCGACCTACCAGTTCCTGCAGAGGGACGCCAAGCTGTTGTATCTCGGGTGGGCCAACATGGACCTCGTTGAAGGGAACATGGTGTCGCTCCTCAACACCAATAAGTCCCGTACTTCGGCTGCGATCTACATGCACGAAAACAAGCTGTACATCCTGGAGGGAACGGCGCCTCCGGGTTACCCGGTGCCCGACTGGTTTCAGCAATCCGTGGGATGGATCGATGAGAATGGCAACGGGATTCGTTACCTGACGATCTACCACAACGGATTTCCGAAGCCCGAGATCGCAAGGCGCGGAGGGCAGGGAGCCCAGCTCACTCGCCCCGCTGTTCAATAGAGCACAGACGCACGGCCGGGTAGGCGTCACCATGTCTCATGACCGTGAGACCGGGGCACAGGTGGCTTGCGACGGCCTCGATCGTCCTGTTCGCGTCCGTGAGCAACTCGCAAACGCCGACGACGAACGGAGACGGCGACACTCCGATCTTCAGAGTACAGGTCATCGGTTATATCGAGGCTGACTTCAGTACCCGGATTCAGAGTTATTACGAACTTCGCAGCAAGTTAGAGCAAGGATTGCCTGCTCTGACAGTCACGGATTATCCGGCAGAGATCAGAACGGCCCAGCAGGCTCTGGCAAAAAGGATCCGCGCTGCCCGCGAGGGGGCGGAACGGGGAGAGATTTTTACGCCGGCCATCAGTAAGGAGTTCAGGAAGGTCCTGCTCCTCGAAATGAACGACAACACCCTGGCGGCCATCATGGACGACAACCCCGGGGAGTTCTCGCATCACATCAACGGCATCTACCCGATGGGAAAACCGCACTCCACGATGCCGCCCAACATCCTCGCTGTACTGCCGAGGCTTCCTGACGACATCCAGTATCGTTTTCTGGGGCGCCATCTGATCCTGTTCGACACGAGAGCGAACGTGATCCTCGACCGGATGTCATGCGCCATCCGGTGCACGGACTGAAGCGCAGGAACCAGCCTTCCCTCAGCTTGCTTTCTTGGCGGCGAAACTCTCGGTCCCCGGCTCCGGATCGCTCGTCAGCCGCCGCAGCTTGTTCACGTCCCCGATTATCTCAACCGTCCCGCAGTTCCTGCACATCGTCGCCTTCGTCATGACGTCTCCGGTTTCGAGCGTCAGGAATTTCGACTCCTGCGGTCGAAAGGACGTGCGAACCGCCGAGTAGAGCGCGCCCAGGACGATCATCTCGCCCTTACATCGATAGCAGGTTGCCATAGAGCCTCACTTCACGCCGTTGCGCAAGATGGCGCAAGCCAGCGCAGCCGTCGGATAATGCCTTCACGAACCTATATCGGCGCTATCACTGTCTCCCATGCAGACAGGCGGCGTCGCGTCCCTAATCGTCAGACCTCAGGCGCGATCGCCCGCGTTCTGTAGTCGAGCTTTGAAGTCGTGGCGGTGGGCCTACAATGACGGTCGCGAATCGATCTCGCGGTCACCGCGCGCGGACGTGTCACGATCGCGGCAGATGGCCGCAGGCTGGAGGAACGATGAATCGATGGGCATTGGCAGCCGTTGCCGTGTGCATCTTGACCGCGGGCTGCGGCGGTAACGCCCAGACCGCGCCGTCCAATCAACCGCTGATCTTTTCAGCGATACTGAGTCCCGCCAACGAGGTGCCCGCTATCTCCAACGCGGAATCCAGCGGTGGCGGCGCAGCGCAGATCCAGTTCGACGTGACCCGCGGGGCCAACGGCGCGATCACCTCCGCGACCGTTTCGTTCTACTTTCAACTGAGCGGCTTCCCCGCCGGGACCAGCGTCACCGGAGCTCACATCCATCCCGCCCCCGCAGGCACGAATGGCCCCGTGATCATAAGCACCGGCCTCGCTGCCGCAACGGCGCTGCCGCTGTCCAACGGATCGGTCGAGTACAAGGTCTCCGGAATGTCTGTGGACCCCGCGCTCGTCCAGGCGATCGCCAACAACCCGGCAGCGTTTTACTTCAACGCCCACTCGCCGCTGAACTCTGGTGGCTTCGCGCGAGGACAACTGAACCGGGTGAACTAGGGAGATCCGGGCGAGTGTAAAGTATGGGCGTTGAGAGGATGCTGACCATGATTCGAAGAACAAGCTCTGTCGCGCTGACGTGGTGTGTTGTGGCGGGGATGCTCTCGTTTGTGCCGGCGCTCCTCGGCCAGGCCGACCAGACGAGCGTCGGCTTCATCGGCCCCTACAAGACGGCTGCCGAGAAGAAGGACCCCTCGAAGCTGCCGATCATCGGCGCGTGGAGGATCAATCTCGCCAAATCGGATCCAGGTATTCAACCGCGCTTCACGCCCACGGCGATGAACATCTTCATCGCCGAGAACGGCGGCATCAGGCAAGAGGTTTACCAGGACTATCCCCCGAAGGTCGACACCTACAAGACCGTGTTCGACGAGAGGTATCGCAGCTGGTGGTTCAAGCTTGACGGACAGAATATCTACAAGGATCCCCAGGGTCCGAACGGCCTGGGCCAGACGGTCGCCATGTGGCTCGCCGATCGGAACACGCTCTATCGCGAACGAGCGACCAAGGGCGTCGTCGACGAGAAGGTCCTGTATCGCGTGTCGCCTGATGGCAAGACGCTGGTCTGGACAAGTTTTTCCAACGTAAACGGGAACAGCGGTCAGAATGTCTGGGATCGAGTCGAGATGCCGCGAAGATCGAATTAGGGCGTGCTAAACGCGATCGACCGACGCTTTCAGCGCGACGCCAGACCTGCGCTGTTCCACGATGCGCGCAACGGTTCGTGCGATCTCCGCCGCGGCCGCCTGCGGCGGCTTGCCCTTCGGATGGATTCCGCAGATCGCGGTCGTGGCGGAGTGATCGAGATCGCGACTCCAGCGCGGCTGTCCCAACTCGTCGCGCCCGTAGGTCACGTACACCGATACCGTATTGAGCCCTGTCCCGGGCCGCTCGCCCACCATGTGGACGACGACGGCGGCGCCGACGAGTCCGCCAATCTCATAACCGGCCCGCACGCGTCCGTTCTGCACGACGACGTCGGTCTCGCCGACATGGCATCCTTCGTCGGACAGGAGCCGGCGAAGCGGCGGCAGCAGCGCGCGAAGCTGCTCGTTGATGGCGTCGGCATTCAGCCCATCCGAGACCACGACCTGCACCTGCGGTTCCCGCTCCCGGTACAGCGCCGCGAGCGCCCGCGCATCGTCGTTGCACAGGCGCTCCCCCGCCGGCGGATGCGCAAGATAGTCGTCGCGGCTCGTGGCGGTCGTCCGCACGCGCACGCTGCGCGAGCTCGCGTCCTTGATGACGGCTTCGTCGACAGTTGCGTACAGCGCGCGGCGCGCGTGCGTGTAGATGGTGTCGAGTCTCGCGTCGGCGTCAGATGCCTCCGCAACGCCCAGGTCAAAACCGCGCTCACGCAATTGGTCCAGCCGGCGGTGCCCTTCTTCTTCGAGCGATGACGACGCGCGCCGGTCGCCGCTCCGCCTGGCGGATGCCGCATAGAGACGCGCGACGGTATCGGCCCCAGGCTGCGGTTCGCCATCACGACCCAGCACGCCAAGCGCCGTCAGCCGCTGCTCCATCGAAGATGTGATGCGCCGGCGGACCTGGCGGCGCAGACGCGGGTGCTCGCGAAACGACGTCGTGAGATACCCGAGCATCGGGTCGGCGTTGCCGGCCACCGACATCAGATATGCGGGCGCGGCGCGATCGACGATGCGCTCGGTGAGCCGATGCAGCGCCGAGGGAGCGATGCCCATATGGAAGGTCGCGCACACGTCGAGCCCCATGGTGATGCCATGCAGCTTCGCCATCACCGTGTCCTCGAGACACGCGCGCTCGAGCTGCTCCGCGTCTTTGAACACCTCGGGTCCGATGAAGCCTGCGACGTCGTTCACGATCATCCAGGGGCTTGACGCGTGCCGCCGGATGTGACGCGCAAGCCCGTACGTGCGAGCTTCCAGCGTGACCATGTCAATGCCCTCGGCTGCGTCGTTGGTCACCTCGGATCCCTGGCCGGTCTCGAAGTACAAACCGTCGAAGCTGCGGGCCAGATCGGCCACTCCGTCCACATCCAGGCCTACCATGCCGGCCAGCGCGCGTGACGTGCCGGCGAGGCTCTGGAATCCAACGTCGGTCCGCGTGTGCTTCTGCGCCTCATGCTGCTTGACGATGTCCGACAGCACGCAATAGCGGGTGGGAAGATCGAGGCGCCGGACGACCTGTTCGAGCAATTGCTCGAGCCGGACGATCGTGTCGAGATCGTCGGCGGCAGGATTGATGCCGATGATGACATCTCCGCAGCCGTACGACAGCCCCTCCAGAATCGAAAACAGGATCTCCTGTTCGTCGTCGCCTGGACTGTTCGGTTGGATGCGAGAGCCAAAGTGCTGCGGCGCGCCGATGGCGACCAAGCCGCCCTCGAGCGGATTGAACAGCGCGCGCGCGACGGACGAGAGCTCGTCGTTGGTCATCACCTTCACGACGGCTGCGACGGCCTCGCTGGCGAGCGCGTCGCGGTGCTTCCGCGCCCACGCGGTCGCAGCGGGTCCAAGCAATATCGCTTTTACGCGAGCAATCGTGAGCGCATCCAGGTCGTCGTCGAGTAGACGATCGCGTGACCGTTCAAGAGCGGCAGTCACGCCGTCGTCGACGAGCGCCGTGCGTCGGATGTCGCCGACCGTCGTCGCCCGCAACGCACGCCGCGCCTCCTCGCGCAGACGGTCATCGGTGGTGCCACCCACCGCGAGATCGCCTTCCTTGAACGCGTTGGCGAGCGTGAAGACCCGGCGGAGCTCCTTTTCGTCCATTTCTGTCAGCCGATCCTACCGGGGCTGAGAGACAAGATCGCGCCCGACGCGTACGGATCTGTCATCAGGCCGAACGACACGGGACCCCATTCACATGACTCCATGGGAAGGTTCACGCCCCGATCACGTGGCGCGGCACTTGCGGATACGCCAACGATCGGAGACAAGAGCCATGAAGCCGAATTCTGCCCAGTGGAATCAAGCGTCGTCCGAATTGCGCAAACCGGCTCACGACGCGTGGGATGCCTTCGATTCTCGACGAGCCGCAGACCCGGCAGCGCTGCAAGTCTTGCGCGATGAGCAGCCCGCGACCCCCGTCGGCATTTCTCTGTCCCCGTCCAGCGTTCCTGCCATCACACCCTGTGCGTTCTGCTGCGAGCCGCTCTTGCCGAACGAGCGGTACTGCTCGCGATGCCTCCGCAAGGTCGCTGTGAACAGCACCGAGGCGCACCAGGCACCGCCCGTGGCGAGCACTGTTCCACACCAGGCACCGCCCGTGGCGGCACCCGCCTCCGGCAAGGCGCAAGGTGGAAGCGGAGCGATGTACACGCTGGAATCCCCCGTGCGCTGTCCGCAGTGCGAGAAGGAGATCCGTACATTCAAAGTGCTTCGAGTGCTTCGTACGCAGGTCTCGTTCACGTCCACGCTTCCGCGGAAGGGATACGTGATCGTCTGCCCGGAATGCGAGCGGATCCTCTCGGCGGAGTTGTCGGGACTTATCTGAGATGAACCCCCCTTCGCCTCAATTCGCCCGCGACGCCGCAGCGCCTTCGATCGAATCGGCGCTGAAGATCGCGCATGCCGACCTGGAGGTCGCCCGCGCAGAGTTGAAGGCGGAGCGTGGGCACACCGAAGCGGCCCGGGCGGAGATCGCGCGGATGACCACGGACTTCGAGAATGTCCTCGACGAGTTGCATCAGGAGCATTCAACGGCGATCGGTCAGCAGGCGCTTGCCTACACGTCGCTGCCGCTCGACCAGCTGTTGACCATCTTCCACACGCTGAACCGGTCCACCACGCTCGCCGAGGTTCTGACGAATCTCGTCGGCGGGATCGCCCGCGAGTTCTCACGCGTGGCGTGCTTCGAGGTCCGCGACAATCGCCTCCAGGGCGCCGAGCAGGTGGGGTTCGACTTCGAGAGCGACATTTCCAAGGTGGTGATCCCGCTGTCGGTCGAGTCGCTGCTCTCGCGCGCCGTCACCTCCGGACGGCTGGAACCCTTCTTCTCGGGCCTGCACGGCGATTCCGCCGCCAGTCTCCCGTTCGGCGGCACGCCAGCGTGCGCGGTGGCAATCCCGATCCTCATTCAAGGCGCGACCATCGCCGTCATCTACGCGGACGACTCGGACAAGCCGGGGTTCGCCACTGGCTCGCCGCACATACGGGTGAAATTTGCCGAGCTCCTGCAGCACCATGCCCTGCTCGTGCTGCTCAGGGTCTGGATCCAGCAGAAGTCGCTCGCCGAGCTTCGCGAATTCACGAAACGCCTCGTCGACCAGATCGAGCGCACTCACACTGCCGATATGAACGCCGGTAAGAACGTGCTCGAGCGTCAGCAGCAACTGAAGGAGAACCTCGAACGTTCGCGCCGGATCTACGCCGAGCGGGTCGCGCGCGAAGACCCCACCGCGGCTGCGCTGCTCCAGGAACATCTGACGGCTGTCCTGGACGGACGGCATGACACCGCTTTCGGGCAAGACCTCGCCACAGTTCTCGGATCGGCGGGTCGCGCCTCTCGCGCGTCGGTCCTGACGATGCCTCGTCGATAGGACGGCGCGAAAGGATTTGGTGCTCTCTCAATCCCGCGCAGCAGCCTGGCCGCGCGGCGGTGCGGTCTTCAGGAACGCAATGATCTCGTCGATCCGCGCCGGCTCCAGGCTGTACTCGAAGCCGGGCATCATCACCGATCCCTTCCTGACTTTCTCGCGGATGACGGAGTCACCCAGCCTCTCGACGGTCTGTTGACTGAGCAGCGGACCAGGCCGTTGGGCCGTGCCGCCATGACAGTTGGCGCAGCGCTGCGCGAAGAGCTTTCGGCCCTTCGACTCCGTCTCGTTCAGTGGAAGCGGGGCAATGAACTTCCGCATGTCGTAGTCCGTCCGCACGACGGTCGGGACCGTCGAGTGGGCTTCCCCGTTCTGCTGGGCATGGACCCACGAGGCGACGAGGAACGGCGATAACGCCACGAGCACCGCTGCGCACGGCAAGAGTCGTCGGTTCATCTTCAATTCCCCCTCTGACCCTGGACCTGTTCCGCCGTCCTGAATTGCAGGCGAATCACGCGACTCGTGTTGGCGCACGGGACCCACACCTCCCCGCGGATGTCGTCAACCGAGATGTTGCGCGATTCGCAGCGGCTGGGCAGCGTGTAGTACGTCCACTGCTCGGTGCGCGGATTGAGCTTCCCCACTTTCGCGTCGATGAACAGGTTCGTCCAGACGTTGGAATCCTTGTCGACCGTCACGAAGTAGGGATGTCCGTCAACGGGGTAGTACTTCGTTTCGAGCGTGTGGATGTTGATCTTCGCCACGTTGCTGGCCGCGTTGTTCGGCACCCAGACCGAATCGCCGCGCTTGTCGGCCCCGAGCCGGCGCGGCTGCTGCCCGTACGGAATCGTATTGATGTTCCCCCAGGTCATCGCCCCCATGGACTTGAACCACTCGCGATCGGCCGGCGTCGTGACGTCTTCCTTGTCCAGCCAGGGAGGCCGCATCAGGACGTCATATGTCTTGCCCGTCTTCGGATCGCCCTTGACCACGCGATCCGCGGTGTACTGGGTCCACCAGCCGTTGCCCTCCGAGTCACCGGCCGTCCCGTACACGAAGTTCCGGCTGAACGTGGGGCTCTCGAAGTGCATCCACGTCTTCGTGACCGGATCGAAGCGGTTGGCGCCGCCGTCGGTCGCGCCCCAGACCTTCCCTTGCGCATCGACATCGATCGTGGTCAGCTGGCCGCCGCCCATGTTGAGCGGAGGCGTGAACATTTCAAACGTCTCTGTTCTGGGCTCGAGCCGGCCCAGGGCGCCGTCCCCGCCGTCGAACCAGATGATGCCGTTCCGGTCTTTGGTGATCGAATGCGAATGTCGGATCGCCTGGCCGTTCTCGGTCTTCACACCGAACCCCGCGACCTGCCCGGTCCTGGTGTCGACCTTGAAGAGCGTCATGTCCGCCGGGCCGCGGTCTCGCGTCCCCCACGCGTTGCCCTCGTTATCGGCGAACACGTCATGGATCCACCGGGCGCCCATCGAAGCCGTCGGCCACCCCTCCGACCAGTCGCCGCCGTCGTTCCACGCGCGCTCCGTGCGCGCCCCGGCCAGAGGAATATCGTATTCGGTCATCACCACTCGCGCGGCGTCGCCCGTCGGCCGCGGCTGCAGCTTGAACTTCAGCGCCGGAGATGACGGTCCACGCACGGACGCCAGGTACCGGGCCAACTCGTCCCTGTAATGCACGACGGTCGTATGCCGGTTGATCCCACCGGTCCCCGTATTTTTTTCCATGAACATGATCACGGCGCGCCAGCCGTTCTCGTCGAACCGGTTCTGCAGCGCATGCGTCGGGCCATGGCAGGCCGTGCAGTTGGAACGGAAGACCTCTTTCATCCGGCGCTGCTCTTTCGTTTCTTCCGGCAGCGCGGCCATCCACTCCGATCCCGTGAGCTGCGGTGTGATGTCTGCGATCGTGTTCAAGGTGAACGCCTGGCGCGCCTGCCGCGTCGCGTCGACCGTCACGTCGGCTCGCGCCGTCTCGTATCCGGCCGCCTGCGCCCAGACCTGGTACCGGCCGTTTTCGAGCGGCGGAAACACGTACTCGCCTTGTGCGTCCGTGAACACCGACGTCGTGTAGCTGCTCTCCACCGCGCGCGCCGACACGGCGACGCCTTCCAGGACACGCCCGTCCATTGCTCGTGTCGAACCGGCCAAGCCTGACGGTGATACCGCTCGCGCGCCGCTCGAAAGGCCGCTCAGGCCGAGAACAACCACTGCCAGGATCAGCACGCCGATTTTTGTTCGTGTCATAGTCGGATCACTTACGTCGTTAATCGCAGTAGCTTGACAAGGTTGCCGCCAAGGATCGCTTCTTTCTCGGCATTGCTCAGAGACAGGGTGTTGAGGATCAGATCAACGTTAACCGGCCAGCCAAAGGGCGTGTCGGTGCCGAAGACGACCTGGTTGACGCCCATCTCCGCGACGAGATGGCGGAGTCCTTCCGGAGAGAACACCATCGAGTCGGCCAGGATCTGCGAGCGCATGTACTCGCTCGGCTTCTTCTTGATGATGCAGTTCTGGCCCTGTCGCTGGCAAGCGACCTCGGTCCGGCCGAGATATGACGGCAGGTACCCGCCGCCATGCGCGCCACACACCTTGAGATTGGGGAACTTGTCGAACGTGCCGTCGAAGATCAGCCGCGACAAAAACACCGTCGTCTCGAGCGGGTTGCCGACGATGTTCCCGAGCCCGCCGCGTCCGGCCAGCGCTCCCTGCTGAATGATGTTGGCGGAGCCGTTCGGATGCATGAAGACCAGCTCGCCAAGCTCCGCCGCCTTCGCCCAGAACACGTCGAACTTCGGGAGGCTGAGGCTTTCGCCGCTGACGTGGCCTCCCACCGTCACGCCGCGTGCGCCCAGTCGTTTGACCGCGTCCTGCAGCATGTCGGCGGCAACGTCGGGAAACTGGAGCGGTATCGACGCCATCCCGACCAGCCGATCGGGATATCGACGCGACCAGTCTGCCAGCGTCTCGTTGTGCTTGTTGCAGATCGCGCGAGCGAGTCCCTGGTCCTTGACGTCCCACCACCAGAAGTCGTTGACGCTGATCGCCGCCGTGTCGATCCCGAGTCCGTCCATGATCGCGAGACGACCGTCGAGCCCGGTCCCGGTCGCGCGATCCTTCTCGTACGGCGTCCCCTTGACGACGTCGCCGAGGGGCATGTCCCAGTGGGCGTGGACGTCGACGACGCGGATGCGCCGGCCGCCGAGCATGACCTGGCGCCGCGCGGGCGGAGCCTGCGCGCGCAACCCGCGTCCCATCGCATAGAGACCGACCGTGGCTCCGGCGACCGTCTTGAAGAACTCTCTGCGATTCGGCACGGCTCTCTCCTCTCAACGCGGGATTCCGGCAGTAAGCTTGCCCCCGGAGATCGCGCGGATGATCGAGCCGCGGCAACCGCCATGTCAAGCGTAGCGTTTTCCCCTCATTCCAAACCTTTGCTGAACCACGATGGAAGCGGCTGCCAGGAGGAGGCGGTGGGTATGCACCTCGCCCGCCGGCCATAGGAGGTTGAAGGCGTGCGGATCCTCTATGTCTTCCCGCACCCGGACGACGAGTCATTTGGGCCGGCGCGTGCCATGGCGACACAGCGACGCCAGGGGCATGAGGTCTATCTCTTGACATTGACCAGGGGTGAAGCAACGAACGTGCGGCATAAGTTCGGCTGGACGTTGGAACAGATGGGCGCAACACGCCATCGCGAGATGCAGGATGTGAAGACAACGCTGGAGCTCGCGGATATGCGGATTCTCAATCTTCCTGATGGCAAATTGAAGGAGCTCGACCCCTGGAGCGTTGAGGAAGTCATCCGAGAGGAAATGCTCCGCGTCAAGCCGCACGTCGTTGTGACGTTCCCGGTGCACGGGATCAGCGGATTCCACGACCATATCGTTACGCACACTGCTGTCACGCGGGTCTACCTCGAATTGCGCGGTCTGGAGCACCCCTGGTTGCAGCGGTTGGCGTTCTTCACTGTTGTCGCGGCGCCGGCCACCTTTCCGTGGCATGTGAACATCACGAAGCCGGAGGAGATCGACTGCGCCTTCGACGCGTCGGAAGCCGACATGGAACGGTTTCATAAGGCACTCGACTGCTACGTGACGTACGCGGACGTCATTGCTGCGACGAAGATTCACGACGTATTCGGCACGGACGTCCATTTCGAGATTTTCAGGGAGGATCACAAGCCGCCGTTGAGGGATCTTTTCGACGGGCTACAGGACGGCTGACGCGGCACTCGCCGATCAAGATTGTTCGGGAGGACACCACGATGACCGGCAGGATTTTCAGAACCGTTGTGGCAATCGCCGTCGTGTTCATGGCGTGGACGGTCGGCCGGGTGCGAGGACAGGCGCGTGACGAGGACCGCTACCTCATTACGATCGACGCACCTGGCGGTACGACGACGCTCGTATGCGAGAAGGGTTGCAACTGGACGACCGGCGAGTTTTCCTGCGGCAGTGCTCGATGCGGGTATCGGTTCAATCAGGACGGTTTCGCTCGGCGCTAGACACGTCGCGGTACGGAATTCGTGCTCGTGGCGCGGCGAAGCCGCGCGAACATCGAACGTGAACACGAACGGAGAAGAGAGAACTTAGAAGGGTGAACGGCAGCGAAGCAAGATGTGTGTATCATCTGCCCATGCTCAGACGACTCTTCCTCGTATTGGTTGCCGCGGCTACGCCCGCGAGCGCGTGGGCGCAGGCAGGGATCCAGTACGACAAGATCGAAATCAAGACCGACAAGCTCGCGGCGAACCTCTACATGCTGTCGGGTTCCGAGGGCGTGGATCCAGGCCACCCGGACGGCGCGGGCGGCCGGATCGGCGTGCTCGCCGGCCCCGACGGCATTTTCATGGTCGATGCGCAATACCTGCAGATTGGCGACAAGGTACTGGCGGCGATCAGGCGCATCGATCCCGGGCCGATCCGCTTCCTCGTCAACACCCACATCCATGGCGACCACACGGCCGGCAACGCGACGTTCGCGAAGCTCGGCGCCGTGCTGCTCGCGCGCGAGGAGCTGCGCGAAGGGCTGGCACGTCAGCCGGCGGGACCCGCGAACGATCCAGCCAGGCTTCCGGTCCTGACGTACGGGATGGGCGATCCGGTGAGGCTTCGGATGAACGGCGAAACGATCGAGTTGATTCCGGTTCGGGCCGCCCACACCGGCGGCGACACGATCGTCAGGTTCGTGAACGCCGACGTGATCATGATCGGCGATTTCTACCGCAACTTCGGGTACCCGTTTATCGACACCAACAACGGCGGGTCGTTGAGGGGGGCGCTGGACGGGCTCGAGCTCACGATGAAGATTGCGGGTCCCAATACCAGGCTCATTCCAGGCCACGGCACTTACATCAAGCGGACCGACATTATTCCCTATCGCAACATGATCCTCGACGTGCGGGACAGGGTGCAGCAACTGATCGCGCAGGGCAAGACGCTGCAGGAAGTCCTGGCCGCGAAAGTGACGGCCCCCTACGACGCGAAGGTGCCGGGTGGACTCTTGCCGGCAGGCGCGGCCGGGACGAGCGCCGACCGGTTCGTCAGCATGGTGTATTCGCAGTTAAAAGAAGGTCGGTAGCTTTGATCGACTCGAGACCGTGGCCACCGGACCCGGTCTCGTGGGCGCGAAGCGCGGCGGCGAACACGGACGCGATGAGGCTCAGCGCGAAGAAGAGCCAGAGCATGGGCCGATAGCCGGCGGGATTCTGCTCGCTCGCCCCGTACGCGTCGTTCAGCGCGCCCGCGCCCACGTTGACCACCATCATCGCGATGTTCTGGAGCATCGTCATCAGGCCATACGCCGTTCCGAGCCGTTCGGGCGTGACGAGGTACGGCACCGCCGGCCACAGCACCGCGGGCACGAGAGAGAAGGCGATCCCGATCAGGGCGGTGGCGACCCAGAGCGAGACGTTGGTGTACAGAAGAATTGGAAACACGGCCGCGAGCAGCACTGCGCCGCCGGCCATCAATGCCGATCGGTGGGCAAACCGATCGGCGATCAGGCCGAACACCGGCGTC
>Ga0209515_10003951_pt1 | contig 20486 bp, 18 predicted proteins | sample Subgroupgradi54m_FD_187454 | JGI IMG/M metagenome (GOLD analysis project Ga0209515, IMG submission 187454) | Subsurface groundwater microbial communities from S. Glens Falls, New York, USA - GMW60B uncontaminated upgradient, 5.4 m (SPAdes)... ...
TGGGGCCGCCGCCAGCTCGCCTATCCCATCCACAAGGTTCACAAGGCGCACTACGTGCTCATGAATATCGAGTGCGAGTTGCCGACGTTGCGTGAGATCGAGTCTGCGTTCCGCTTTAACGATGCAGTGCTGCGTTCGCTCGTCGTCAAGCGCGAAGAGGCCGTGACCGAGCCCTCGCCGTTGATGAAGGAAAAGGAAAGCGAAGACAAGGCCGCTTCAGCCGTCTCTGAAAGCAGCGCCGCTTCCGTTTCCGCCACCGAGCCGCCGGCTGCTGTTTAAGCCGCCGCTAACCAGACCGAATTCAGGAGCACACCATGTCCCGTTTTTTCCGTCGCAAAAAGTTCTGCCGTTTCACGGCCGAAGGCGTCAAGGAGATCGACTACAAGGATCTCAACATCCTGCGCCAGTACGTCAGTGAGACCGGTCGCATCATCCCGTCGCGCAACACCGGCACCAAGGCGCGTTATCAGCGTCAGCTCGGCGTTGCCATCAAGTACGCGCGCTTCCTGGCGCTGATTCCGTACTGCGATAGTCACTAAGGGAGCCAACGAACATGCAAGTCATTCTGCTTGAAAAAGTACGTAACCTCGGCGGCCTCGGCGAAGAGGTCAAGGTCAAGTCGGGTTTTGCCCGCAACTTCCTGATCCCGTACGGCAAGGCCGTGATGGCCAACGACGACAATCGCGCCAAGTTTGAAGCGCGCCGTGCGGAGCTCGAAAAAGCCCAGATGGACGCGGTCCAGAAGGCGCAGGCGCGCGGTGAAACGATCAGCGGTGCCACGGTGCAGATCGTGCGCAAGATCAGCGAAGACGGCAAACTCTTCGGCAGCGTTGCCATGCGCGATATCGTGGAAGCGATGAACGCCTCGGGCTTCGCGGTGGAGAAGTCGGAAGTTCATCTTGATCAGGGCGCGATCAAGGATGTGGGCGACTACGAGATCGTCGTTTCGCTGCATCCGGAAGTGCAAATCAAGATTACCGTTTCGGTTATCGGCGAGAAGTAACAGCAATAACTATTTGACTGCCAAGGCGCAAAGAACGCGAGTTCTTTGCGCCTTTGTAGTTATGGGGCTGGAAATTTTCTTCCTACAGAATTTTTTAACCGTTAGTCAGTAATTTCTCGTCGACCCGGTGCAACCGTGTGGACCGCTGTGTATAGTGTTCCCCTAAAGTACATCCAAATAAATTTTCACCGGCCTGCTTGTCGATCATTGGGCAGCCGTGATGGAGAGAGAACGCGTGGAAGAGCGTGCCTATTCCAGGCGAGGCGTCGCCGAAGCATCGGTCGATGCGCTCAAGGTTCCGCCACACTCGGTTGAAGCAGAGCAGTCCGTCATCGGCGGCTTACTGCTCGACAATCGTGCCTGGGATCGCGTCGGCGAGACGCTCACGGCCGAGGATTTTTACCGTCGCGAACACCGTTTGATCTTCCAGGCCATTGCCTCGTTGTGCGAAGAGGCGTGCCCGGCCGACATCGTCACGGTTTCAGAGCGTCTTGAGAAGGGCGGCGAGCTCGACGTCGTCGGTGGTCTCTCCTATCTCGCCTCCGTCGCCAACAACACCCCCAGCGCCGCCAACATCGGCGCCTACACCAACATCGTGCGCGAGCGCTCGGTGTTGCGTCAGCTGCTGCGCGCGGCCTCGGACATCACCAGCACCACCTACCAGCCGGATGGTCGCGGCGTGACCGAGCTGCTCGATTTTGCCGAGAAGCGCGTGCTGGAAATCAGCGAGAAGGGACCACGGCGTGGCGAAGTCAAACCGATATCCAAGCTGCTGTCGGAAGCCGTGGATCGTATCGACGTGCTGTTTCGTTCGCAGTCAGCGATCACTGGCGTGTCGACGGGTTTCATGGATTTGGACGAAAAAACTTCCGGCATGCAGCCTTCCGATCTCATTATCATCGCCGGTCGTCCGTCGATGGGTAAGACCAGTCTGGCCATGAACATCGCCGAGAACGCCGCCGTCGGCCACAAGGTGCCGGTGGCCGTGTTCAGCATGGAAATGCCCGGTTCGCAGCTCGCCATGCGCATGATGTCCTCGCTCGGGCGCATCAACGCGCACCGCATGCGTACCGGTAAGCTGAACGACGACGATTGGCCGCGCCTGACCTCTTCCGTGAGCCTGTTGAACGAAGCGCCGATCTTTATCGACGATACGCCGGGCCTGACGGCGCTCGATATTCGTTCGCGTGCGCGCCGCATCAAGCGCGAGCATGGTCTTGGCATGATCGTCATCGATTACCTACAGCTCATGACCGGTGGCGGCGAAGAAAACCGCGCCACCGAAATCTCGAACATGACGCGCTCACTCAAGGGCCTCGCGAAAGAACTGAATGTGCCGGTGATTGCGTTGTCGCAGCTGAATCGAAGCGTCGAGACCCGCACCGACAAGCGTCCGGTGATGTCCGATCTGCGCGAATCGGGCGCCATCGAGCAGGACGCCGACGTAATTCTGTTCGTGTATCGCGACGAGGTGTATCGCGAAGACAGCCCGGACAAAGGCATCGCCGAAATCATCATCGGCAAGCAGCGTAACGGCCCCATCGGTACGGTGCGGCTTACTTTCCTCGGCGAGTACACCAAGTTCGAGAATTACTCGTCCGGCTCCAGCAGCTTCGACGGGCAGTATTAGTGAGACCGGCGCGCGCGCTCCTCGACGCCGGAGCACTTCGTCACAATCTCCACCAGGTGCAGCGCCATGCGCCACGTTCGCGCGTCATGGCCGTCATCAAGGCCAACGGCTACGGCCACGGCATTGTCTGGGCGGCACAGACGCTCACCGAAGCGGATGTCTTCGGGGTCGCCAGCGTCGAAGAGGGTGTGGTGCTGCGCGAGGCCGGTATCGCCAAACCGATCTGCGTGCTCGAAGGTTTTTTCGAACCGTCCGAGCTCGCCTTATTCTCCCAATACAATTTCCAGGCCGTGGTTCATCACGAGGCGCAGCTGCACGCGCTTGAGGATGCGCGCCTCGATAAACCGCTGGCGGTCTGGCTCAAGCTCGACACCGGCATGCATCGCCTGGGATTCGCGCCCGAACTGTTTGCCTCGGTGTGGGCGCGCCTGACGGCAGCGTCTGCCGTCGGCGAGATCCGCGTGATGTCGCATTTTTCCAGTGCTGACGATCCCAAAAGCAGTGCCACCGTCGAGCAGATCGAGCGCTTTGTGGCGCAGGTGAAAGATTCCGGTCTCGAAACCAGCCTGGCGAACTCCGCCGGCATTGTGGCGTGGCCGGCATCGCATCGCGAGTGGGTGCGTCCCGGCATCATGCTCTATGGCGGCACGCCGCTGGCTCAGTTGTCAGGGCCGGCATTGGACCTGCGACCGGTCATGACGCTCACGACGGCATTGATTGCGGTGTCGCGGCGCAAGCAGGGCGATCCCATCGGTTACGGTGAAGATTACCGCTGTGTCGCCGACATGCCCGTCGGGGTGGCAGCGATCGGTTATGGCGACGGTTATCCGCGCCGCATGCCGGCCGGCACGCCGGTGCTGGTCAACGGCCAGCGTGCGGCGCTTGTCGGACGCGTGTCGATGGATATGATTACCATCGATTTGCGTTCGCAGCCGGAGGCCAAACCCGGCGATCCGGTGGTGTTGTGGGGCGCCGGACTGCCCGCCGACGAAGTCGCGGCGCGCGCCGCCACCATCAGTTACGAATTGTTCTGCCAAGTCACGCCGCGCGTTCCCAGAATAGTGGCATGACCTGAGTTGAAATTGCGATCACGAATCTTAAGATGTCAAAAACAAAAACTGTTTTCAGCTGCACCGAGTGCGGCGCAAACTCGTCCAAATGGGCGGGCCAGTGCCCATCGTGTGACGCGTGGAACTCGCTGACGGAAACGGTGGTGGTGCGTTCAAACCCTTCGCGTGGCGTGCGCCTGTTGAGTGAGTCTACCGGTGTGCAAACGCTCGAGACGCTCGCGCCGCAGGCGATGGCGCGTCTTTCCACCGGCATCGCCGAACTGGATGGCGTGTTGGGTGGCGGATTGGTAACCGGCTCCGTGGTCTTGATTGGCGGTGATCCCGGCATCGGCAAGTCCACCATTTTGCTGCAGGCGCTTGCCGCGCTGAGTCAGCGCGCGCGGGTGCTGTACGTGAGTGGTGAGGAGTCGGCCGATCAGATCGCGCTGCGCGCACATCGCCTCGGGATTCCGCGTGATCGGCTGCGAATTCTTACCGAGAACCAGGTGGAGGCGATTCAGGCGGCGATGGAGGCCGAGCGGCCGCAGGTGGTCGTCATCGACTCGATTCAAACGGTGTTTACGGAACTGCTGCAGTCGGCGCCCGGCAGCGTGGCCCAGGTGCGCGAATCGGCGGCGCAGCTGGTGCGCTATGCCAAGGGCCGCGGCACGGCGTTGTTTCTGGTGGGGCATGTCACCAAAGAAGGCACGCTCGCCGGGCCACGCGTGCTCGAACACATGGTCGACACGGTACTTTATTTCGAGGGCGATCCGGGCGGCCGGTTTCGCATCATCCGCGCCATCAAGAACCGCTTTGGCGCGGTCAATGAGATCGGCGTATTTGCCATGACCGAGGGCGGCTTACGCGAGGTCACGAACCCGTCGGCGATGTTCCTGGCGCGCGAGACCAAGGACGTGCCGGGCAGTGTGGTACTGGCGACGCAGGAGGGCACGCGCCCGCTGCTGGTTGAAGTGCAGGCGCTGGTGGACAAGAGCTTTCTCGCCAACCCGCGGCGCGTGTGCGTCGGACTCGACGCAACGCGTCTGGCAATGCTGCTCGCGGTGCTGCACCGCCACGCGGGAATCGCGACCTACGACCAGGACGTATTTGTAAACGTGGTCGGTGGCGTGCGCGTGAACGAAACCGCGGCCGATCTTTCGCTGCTGCTCGCGACGGTCTCAAGTCTGCGCAATCGTCCGCTCGGGAACGATCTCGTCGTCTTCGGGGAGGTTGGGCTATCAGGCGAAGTGCGTCCGGTAGCGCGCGGCCAGGAACGCGTGCGCGGGGCGGCCAAGCTCGGATTCAAACGGGTGTTGCTGCCGGCGGGAAACCAGCCGAAGAAGGCAGACGTGGATATTGAAATTATTCCAGTACGCCACCTCGGTGAAGCGCTGGATGTGTTGAACCACTAGGTATATGCCGGCGTAGGCGGGAATCCAGTTTGTAGCGAAGCTATTGTGGTTTCGAGACGAGCTGTCCTGCCATCCTTGGCGCGATACGGCGATTTCGTTTCTCTCCGGCCGTGCCGTCCGTGGCGCGGCGTTCGCCGGCGCAAATGCATGTTAAATGCATTTGCGCGAGTCCCGGCTTACCCCCGCTGTTGCGGGGAGGAATTCGGTCAGTCCGTGGTACCGACCGAATTTACTTCGCCATGAATTGCAGGCGCGTGCCGGCAACCTCGATGACGTCCCCGTTCTTCAGGCCGGCGCCTGCGCCGGAAACCGGCCGCCCGTTCAACTTCGGAATTTCGCCGCCTTCGTCACTGGGGGCAAGCATGAAGGCGTGGTCGGTGCGCGTAATGCAACCACCGCGCTTGCCGATCTTGCCGAGGTTGGTGATGGCCTTGGTGAGTTCAATGCGTTTGCCGCTGTTAGCGCCGCTCAGAATCACCAATTCACCGCGTATATCGATTTTCGCTGCGGCGGCGGGGGCCGGCTTTGCCGCCGCGACCGGCGCGGGGGTTGGTGCAGCGGGCTCGGCGGCGGCGACGGCCGCGCGCACGGCGGCGGGACTAATAATCACCGTCTTGGCAAAGTCGGGTCTGGTCTCTTGCGCGTCGGTCAGGTAGACCAACGTGTGCTTGCCGATGACAACCGCATCGCCGTTGCGCAGGTGATGCTTGGCGATCTTCTTGTTATTGATGAAGGTGCCGTTGGTGCTGCTCAGGTCCTGGATAAAAGAGTCCTCGCCGATCGTGAAGATATTGGCGTGCTCGCCGCTGACGGCAAGGTTGTCGAGGAAAATATCGCACCCGGGCCGACGACCGACCTTCATGTCGCCCTGTTTGAGTTCGATGTGATCCACCACATCGTTATTGAACTTCACGATCAGCTTGGCCATATGCTCCAAAACTCCACAGGCGTACCCGTTATTTTAGGCGCGGATTTTGCGCTCATTTGTACTGTTCCTTAAATACTAATATTTCGACCGCAGCGTTTGTATCGCCTTCTTCGGCCGCGTGAACTGCTTGCCTGCGCGCACCAGAACGACCGACACATTGTCGGCGCCGCCACGTTCGTTTGCCTGGTCGATTAGCTGCCTGGCAGCGGTCTCGAGGTCTGCGTTGTGCTCGATCAGCAACTTGCGAATGTCTTCGTCAGACAGCATATCGTTGAGGCCGTCCGAACACAGCAAGTATAGATCGGCGTCTTCGAGTGGTTGCTCGGCGACGTCCGGGGCGACCTCGACGTCGACGCCCAGCGCGCGCGTCACCAGGTTCTTGCCCACGGTCTGCTGCGCCTCTTCGATGGTCAGTAACCCGCGGCTCACCAGTTCCTGAATGACGGAATGGTCCAGAGTGATTTGCGTCAGCTCGCTGTTGCGCAGGCGGTACAGGCGCGAGTCGCCCACGTGTCCGACGCACAGCTTGTCGTCGTAGAAGACGACCACCACCACGGTCGAACCCATGCCGGCGCATTCGGGCCGGGCGCGCGCCATCTCGTGGATAGCGTTGTTGGCGAGATGGATCGCGTCGTAGACGGCGTTGACTTCCATGGCCGCCGCGGGAATATGGCCTTCGTTCGTACGCTCGAGCTCGCGCGCGAAGGTCTCGGCAAAGTGACGGGTGATGACGTCCACGGCCATGCGTGAGGCCACTTCGCCCGCCTGATGGCCGCCCATGCCGTCGGCCAGGATGGCGACACCCACTTCGGGGTGAACGCTGATGGCGTCCTCGTTTTCAGTGCGCATCCGACCGGTATCGGTCAGGCCTGCCATGGCGAGCGAGGTCATACCTTTGCGGGATCGTTCTGCGCGCTGCGGCATTGTTCGAGTTCGTGTTTGACGGCATCGCCCGTCGGGTAGCGTTTCTCTGGTTTTTTCTGAAGCAGGCGTTTCACGACGGTGGCGAGATCCGCCGGTGTCTCGGCGCGCTGCTTGCGGATGTCGGGTGTCGGCGCATTGGCAATCTGGTACATCAGCGTCGCCAGCGAATCGCCCACGAACGGCGTATGCCCGGTGATCAGCTCATAGAGCATCACGCCGAAGGAGAACAGGTCCGAACGTCCATCGACGTGCAGGCCGGCCAGTTGTTCGGGCGACATGTACGACGGCGTGCCGAGGATCACGCCGGTCTTGGTGCGGCTCGACGCGGTGATGCGCGCGATGCCGAAGTCCGTGACCTTCACGGCCTTGTCGGCTTCGTTGTAAATGATGTTGGCCGGCTTGATGTCGCGATGCACGACGTCGTGTTGATGCGCGTAGTTCAGTGCGTCCACGACCTTGATCGAGACGTCGTAAATCCAGTCCCACGGCAGCAGTTTGTCCGGCACGACGAAGGTGCTCAGGTTGCGACCCAGCAGGTATTCCATGGCGATGTAGGCGAGGTCCTGCTCTTCGCCGGCGTCGTAGATGGTGACGATGTTCGGATGGTGCAGCCGGCCCGCGGTCTCGGCTTCGCGGAAGAAGCGCTCGCGGACTTCCTGCAGTTCGTTGGCCTCGAACTCCTGTGTCAGCGCCATGGTTTTGATGGCGACCAGGCGGTTGATTTTCGGATCACGTCCGAGATAGACCGTACCCATGGCGCCGCGGCCGAGCTCTTTCTCCACCAGATAGCGGCCGAGGGTCGGCTTTTCGCCGCCGTCGAGAAACATCGTTCCGCCACCACCCGCGCTGCGGGTCCCGAGCACGATCGTCTGGTCGGCCTGCGTCGCGCGTTTTGCGCGTTCGGCCACGTCGCGGAATTTCGGATCGTGCTTGAGGATGAAATCGTACGCACCGGCGGCTTTATGGAACTGGCGTTTACGTTCGAAGTCGAGCGCGAGGTTGTAGAACAGCTCAAGCACCGATTCGTCTTCGCTGGCGGGCAGTTTGCGGAACTTGTCGAGCGCCATGTCGAGCTGGCCCTGCGCCTGGAAGGCGAGGCCGAGCATGCGATTGCTGTAGGCCGAATCGGATTCGGCGGCGATTTTTTCGCGCTCGGTAAGAAAAAACCGTTTGGTCGTAATCGCCATGTGGCCGAACAGCAGCAGCAGCGCCGGCGTGACGTTATGGATCCAGACCTTTTCGCTCACCATCAGGAACTGCTGCGTCGCAAGCAGAGAAACGAACAGCATCAGCGACACGAGCGCGGCAATGTTGGCGTTCATGCGTGGCATGGCGAACATCAGGTACAGCACCAACCCCAGCACGATCAGGGCCTCGGCCCAGTAGGTCCATTTGGGCGTGGTATAGAAATCCTGATTCAGGATACTGGCGATCACGTTTGCCGTCAGTTCCGATTCCGACATCAGCTCGTCGTCGGTGATGGGTGTCGAGAACTTGGAGCCGATGCCGGCCGCCGTCGGACCGATGAGAACGATTTTGTTCTTGAAGACCGATGCCGGCAGCTTGTCGTTCTGCACTTCACGAAATGAGTAAATGGAAAATGCGTGGTTGTCGTCGCCATTCGGCTTGTAGAAGCCGGTATACATGAGCGCTTCGTCATCCACCGGCAAGAAAAGTTTACCGATTTTGATGCCGTAACCGGCGGTGAATTCGATGTCCTGCACGCCCAGATTCAAACTGCTCGCCGCCAGTAACAGCGGCAGGGACGGGTAGTACTCGCCGTCGTACTCGAGCACGTTGTGGATCGCGCGAATGCCGTTGTCCTTGTTTACATTGAAGCTCAGGTGTCCGATGCCGGTTGCCTGCTCGCCGAAGATGGGCAGCGGCGGCTCGATGCCGCGTATCTGGCGCGCTCCTCCAGACTCGCCCTGGTGCGTGATGAGCTTCGTCAAATGATGGCGTTGAATGTATTCCGGCAGCTTCGAATCGGGGCGCCCCAGCTGTTCGCCGACCTCGGCGATCATCGGCAGATGCAGGCGCGGAGTAGCCGGCATGACCTGCGCCAGCAGGGCGTCGGCGTCGAGGTCTTTTTCGGCCTGGTTCAGCAGTCCGCGCAACTCGGTAAATTGCGATTGCGCCGAACTCGGCACCGCCATGCCATCGAGCCTGGTTCGAATGGTGCGAATCGAGGCCAGGCCGGTGTCGGCCTGCGGTTCGGTGAAGTAGATGAGGACGCCCACAGCGCGGGCCTCGGCCTTCGTGAGGCGATCGAGCATGCTCGCCAGTACGCTGCGCGGCCACGGCCAGCGGCCGATTTCCTTGATGCTCTGGTCGTCGATGGCGACGATGGCGATCTGATCGGTGGCCCCGGGCACGCGGTGCGTCAGTTTGACGCCCGTGTCGTAGGCGATGAACTCAAGGCGCTGGAGGAAGCCCGATTCGCTGAGAATGGCGATGGCGAAAAAAATGCCGATAACGAGGGCGATGAACCAGTCGTGCTTGTAGAAACCTGTCTTTTTCATCCCCACCCTCGCGCTGGCTTTCAGTATAGTCTGCAACAACCTGTTTCCAGCGCGGAGTTCACGCCGAAAGTGGTATTCGAAATAGCCTCAGCTGCACCCCAAAACGCTCTGAAATATATAGGAAAAGATTAGAGCAGTATACGTGACAATATATTCTCGTAAACGCGCTTGAGCTTATCTAGATCTTCCACCGCCACGCATTCGTTCACTTGATGGATGGTCGCGTTGCGCGGGCCGAACTCGACCACTTCGGTGCCGGTCGGTGCAATGAAGCGTCCATCCGAGGTGCCGCCGCTGGTGGAGAGCTCCGGCAACAGACCGAGTTCGGCCTTGGCCGCGCCACGGGCGGCCTCGATCAGCGTGGTGCCGCGCGTCAGAAACGGTTTGCCGGAACCGGTCCACTTCAAATCATATTGCAGGTTGTGACGACGCAGCGTGTCATCGACGCGTTGTTTCAAATCGGCGTCCGTCGTCGCCGTCGAATACCGGAAGTTGAACCACACGTCCAGGGTGCCGGGGATCACGTTCTCCGCGCCAGTACCGGCGTGGAGATTGGAGATCTGGAAACTCGTCTTCGGGAAGTCGGCGTTACCCTGATCCCACTCGGTCTTGGCGAGCTCGCTCAGTGCCGGACTCGCCGCGTGGATGGGGTTGAGCGCCAGATGCGGGTAGGCGACATGGCCTTGCTTGCCCTTTACCTGCAGCTTGCCTGAGAGTGACCCACGGCGTCCGTGCTTGATGGTGTCACCGATGGCATGCACGCACGACGGTTCACCGACGACGCAGTAATCCATCTTGATGCCGCGCGCGTTCAACCATTCGACGACTTTGACCGTGCCATCCACCGACGGGCCCTCCTCATCGGAAGTGATGAGCAGGGCGATGGCGCCGTGGTGTTGCGGGTGCGCCGCGACAAACGACTCGATCGCGGTCACGAAAGCGGCCAGGGAGCCCTTCATGTCGGCGGCGCCGCGGCCGTAGAGATGGCCGTCGCGCACTTCCGGCACGAACGGATCGGATGCCCAGGCATCCCTCGGTCCGGTGGGAACGACGTCGGTATGGCCGGCGAATGCGATCAGCGGTTTGCCTTCGCCGCGCACGGCCCAGAAGTTATCGACCTCGCCGAAGCGCAGCCGCTCGATCTTGAAGCCAAGGGGCTCGAGACGCGCGATCATCAGCTCCTGACAGCCCTCGTCGCGCGGCGTCACGGACGGACGCGCGATTAGTTGCTTCGCAAGCTCGAGGGTTTTATCGGTCATTGCAGACGCTGATAGGCAGGCAAACTTTTCTCTTTGTTCTCAGCTGGTTCCAGAACTAATGTCAGACGTCACGGAGCAGTTCGTTGATGCCGACCTTGGCGCGCGTCTTTTCGTCCACCTGTTTCACGATTACCGCGCAGTACAGGCTGTACTTGCCGTCGGCAGAAGGCAGGTTGCCGGAGACGACCACAGCACCCTTGGGTACGCGTCCGTAGGTAATCTCGCCGGTAGCGCGGTTATAAATCTTGGTGCTCTGGCCGATGTACACGCCCATCGAGATCACCGCGCCTTCTTCGACGATCACGCCCTCGACGATTTCCGAACGTGCCCCGATGAAACAGTTGTCCTCAATGATAGTCGGCGCCGCCTGCAGCGGCTCGAGCACGCCGCCGATGCCGACACCGCCGGAGAGGTGCACGTTCTTGCCAATCTGCGCGCAGGAGCCGACGGTGGCCCAGGTGTCGACCATGGTGCCTTCGTCCACGTAGGCGCCGATGTTCACGTACGACGGCATGAGCACCACGTTTGGCCCGATGTGCGAGCCGCGCCGCGCGGTTGCCGGCGGCACCACGCGAAAGCCGGCCCTACGGAAGTCGGCGGCTTTGAACTTGCCGAACTTGTTCGGCACCTTGTCCCAGTACACGGCATCGCCGCCGCGCATCAGGCTGTTGTCGGTGGTGCGGAAGTAGAGCAGCACGGCCTTCTTCAGCCACTCGTTGACCACCCACTTGCCGTCGCGCTTTTCGGCCACGCGCGCCTTGCCCGTCTCGAGCAGAAAGATGGCCTTGTTGACGGCAGTCTTGATCTTGGCCGGGACCTTCTTCGGTGTCAGGCTGGCGCGCTTTTCAAACGCGTCATTCATAATCTTTTCCAGGTCTTTCATGATTGTTCTCTTTATCGTTTAAGCGATTCTACATAACTACGGATGCGTTTTGCGCCCTCGACGCATTCATCGAGCGAGGCGACCAGCGCCATGCGGACCCGGTTCGAGCCCGGATTTAGCCCATGGGCCTCGCGAGAGAGATAGCTGCCGGGTACCACCAGTACATTCGTGTGTGCGTACAGATCGCGCGTAAAGGTTTGTTCGTCGTTCGGCGTGCGCGGCCACAGGTAAAAGCCGGCCGCGGGTTTTTTTACGTCCAGGACCGGGGTCAGGATTTCCAGTACCGCGTCGAACTTGGCGCGGTACTGATCGCGGTTGGATCGCACGTGCGCTTCATCGTTCCAGGCGACGAGGCTGGCGGCCTGGGTTGGCGGCGGCAGCGCGCAGCCCTGATACGTGCGGTATTGATGGTATTGCTCAAGCAGCGCGGCATCGCCAGCGACAAACCCGGAGCGCAGCCCGGGCAGGTTGGAGCGCTTGGAAAGCGAGTGAAACACGAGGCAATTCTTGTAATCGGCGACGCCCAGTTCGTGCGCCGCTTCCAGCAGCCCGATCGGTGGCTGCGCCTCATCGAAGTAAAGCTCGCTGTAGCATTCATCCGAGGCGATCACAAAGCCGTACCGTTGTGACAGCACGATAATCTCTTCGAAGTCTTCCATGCTCAGTACCGCGCCGGTGGGATTGCCGGGCGAGCACAGGTACACGAGCTGGGTGCGCTGCCACACCTCGCGCGGCACGCTCTCGAAGTCCATGCGATAGTCGTTCGCTTCGACGGTATTCAGAAGGTACGGCTGCGCGCCCGCGAGCAGCGCTGCGCCCTCATATATCTGGTAGAACGGATTGGGCGAGATCACGATCGGCGTCTCGGCGCCGCGTGCATCGATCACCGCTTGCGCAATCGAAAACAACGCTTCGCGCGTGCCGGCCACGGGCAGGATGTGGTGTTCGGGATCGAGCAGCGCGCGATCCAGCTTGAAGCGGCGATTGGCCCAGCGTGCGATGCCCTGGCGCAGCGCCAGCGACCCTTTGGTCACCGGATAGTTCGACAACCCGGAGAGGTTTTTCGTGAGCGCTTCCAAAACGAAAGCCGGTGCGGCATGCTGCGGCTCGCCGATGGAAAGTCGAATCGGTGCCTTGTCGGTCGGCGGGGTGATGCCCTCGAGGAGCTTCGCCAGCTTCTGAAAGGGGTAAGGCTGTAATCCCGCGAGCCGCGAATTCATTTAAGGATTTGTGTTTTCTTTGAAGCTGGAATTATAACGGCAGGTATTCGTGTCCTCCAACGATTCCACACATGACACGGGCGGACTGTATCCCGTCTTAGCGATGTTGATTGGCGCCGGCATGTGGGGCGTTGTCTGGTACCCCATGCGCAAGCTCGAGGCGGGCGGCCTCACCGGGCTGTGGCTGACGCTCATTCTCTATGGCACGGCGTTGATCGTAAGCCTTCCGCGCACCGCGCGCGCTATCCGTGAAATCACGCGTTATCCGGTGCTGCTGCTCGCGCTCATCCTGGCGGCCGGATGGACCAACGTGGCCTTCATCGAGGCGGTACTCGACGGCAATATCCTGCGTGTGCTGTTGCTGTTTTATCTGTCACCGCTGTGGGCCACATTGATGGCGTGGTTGTTTTTGCATGAACGCATTTCGCGCGTGGGCTTTGCCAGTCTGGCGCTCGCCATGGTCGGCGCCGTGGTAATGCTGTGGAACCCGGACCTGGGTGTGCCGTGGCCGCAAGGCAAAGCCGACTGGATGGCGCTCACCTCGGGGTTTGCCTTCGCGACCTCAAACGTGCTCACGCGAAAGGTGGAAGCGGCCTCGATTGCCGCCAAGGCACTTTGCGTGTGGATCGGCGTGGTCATCGTCGCGCTAATTATGATCGGCGTGTTTGCTGTGCCGGTGCCGAGCGTCAGCACCTCGATCTTTACCGGCGCCGTCGCACTCGGTCTCGGCGGAATTCTGGTGATGACGGTTTTCGTTCAATACGGTGTCACGCACATGCCGGTGCATCGCTCGGCGGTGCTGGCGCTCATTGAACTGGTGGCGGGTGCGATGTCGCAACAGCTGCTGACCGATGAGCTTGTCAGTCCACGCGAATGGGCGGGCGGTGTGCTCATCGTGGTGGGTGCTTATCTCGCTGCGCGAGCGGCAACGAAGAAATAGAACGCCGCGTTAGGCGAGCCGGTCGCGGAACATGAAATACACCGCGCCGAGCATACATAAACCGGCCCACAGGTAATCGAGCTTCAGCGGTTCCTTTATGTACCAGAGCGAGAACGGTACGAAGACTGACAGCGTTACCACCTCCTGAATTATTTTAAGCTGCCCGATGTTCAGGGCGGTATAGCCGATCCGGTTTGCCGGCACCTGAAGCATGTATTCAAAGAACGCGATTCCCCAGCTGACGAACGCCGCAATGGCCCACGGTTTCGTGTTCAGCTCCTTGAGGTGTGCGTACCAGGCAAACGTCATGAACAGGTTGCTGCAGACCAGCAACCCAATGGAAGTCAGAATGGGGTTCATAGCGAGATCGGTAAATCCTGTTTTGATTAATTCCGGCAGACTTAATCCGGTACGACGCAACTTATCGTTCCACCGGTAATTGTTCATCGTTCCACGACAGCATTCCACCCTTCAGGTTGGATACCTGTTCGAAGCCGAGGCTGGTGAGAATCGCTGCGGCCGTGGTGCTGCGCACACCGGCGCGGCAGATGACGATGACTTGTTTAGGCTTCCACGGCTCGAATTCCACGGCGCGGGCCGACAACTCTTTGAGCGGTACGAGGACGCTGCTTCGGATGTGGCCGAGGTCGCCGATGTATTCGTTCGGCTCACGCACGTCCAGCAATAGCGGTGGGTTGGCGGAATGCATGAGCGTCTCGATGGTATGCGGCTCGAGCTGTCGCACCTGATTAAGTTGAGCCACGTTGGGGAACGCAATGGCGTCGTCGCTGAGCGCGGTCTCGTTGGGCTGCAGGACCTCCTGGATCTTGTCTGGCAACGGCAGATCGAGACGGGCCATGAGTTCGATGTATTGTTCGCGCGTGCGTCCGGCGATGCGTGGGTTCAGGCGCTTTTCGGCGCCAATGGTCGACTGGTTGTTGCCGCGATAGTCATGCGCGGGCAGCACAATGGTGTCATCCGGCAACGTGAAGAGTTTGTGCGTGATGCTGTCGTATTGCGCGCCGGCATCGCCGCCGGCGAAATCGGCGCGGCCGGTGCCGCCGATGAGCAGCGTGTCGCCGGTGAACACGTGGCCGTCGACAAGCAATGAGATGCCATCGGGCGTGTGGCCCGGTGTGGCGAGAATGGTCACCCGGATATCACCGAGTTCCAGCGTTTGTCCGTCCGCGACATGCAGGTCGACGGCGGGAGAAGGTGCGGCACGGTGCATCACCGTCCTGGCGCCAGAGAGTTCGCGCAGTTCGGACAACGCAGTGCGATGATCGGCATGAGTATGAGTATCGATGGCATACGTCAGCTCAAGGCGGTGGTAGGCCAGCAGCGCAAGATAGCGGTCCAGCCTATCGCGCAACGGATCGATGAGCGCCGCCCGGTGCGTACGTTCGCAGGCGATGAGATAGGTTTTGCATTTACTCTGATTGAGTTCGCGTACCCACACCTCTCGCTCCTCGCGTTGCCATGTAATTATTCAAGTTTAGTTCAATTGGTCTTCGGGCTGCATCTTTTACGTGCGCCGCGTTGATGTACGCGTAACGCAGTGAATTGTTTACGGCGGCAGGGGCTAAAAAATTTCTGCCGCAGGTGACGGTGGCTGGATCGTTCCCGGATGCCCACATCAGGAACACGCAGGTCGTCTTCGTTTATCAACTGGAATGATGTCGCGGTGAAAGTGCGTGATTGCAATATATCCGCACGAACATAAGCTGAGACGAATCTATTTCTTTTCTCCCTGTCTTCAGGTTGATATCTTGTACAGGCATTCAGTCAACCCAAAGACCAGGAGGTCGATCATGACAACATTGCGTCTCGGCGACACGGCGCCGGACTTCACGCAGGACTCGACGGCCGGCACCATCCGTTTTCACGAGTGGCTCGGTAACAGCTGGGGCGTGCTGTTTTCGCACCCGAAGGATTTTACGCCGGTGTGCACGACCGAACTCGGCTACACGGCCAAGCTCAAGCCTCAATTCGACAAGCGCAATGTGAAGGTGCTGGCGGTCAGTGTCGATCCAGTTACCGACCATAATAAGTGGGCGAGTGACATTCAGGAGACGCAGGGGACCGCCGTAAACTTTCCTATTCTCGGCGACCCGGACCGCAAGGTTGCGGACCTCTACGACATGATCCACCCGAACGCGAGCGATACACTTACGGTGCGCTCGGTGTTCTTCATCGATCCGAAGAAAAAGATTCGCGCGATGATTACGTATCCGGCCAGCACCGGTCGAAATTTCGAAGAGATCGTGCGGGTGCTGGATTCGCTGCAGCTGAACGACAGCCATTCGGTGGCCACGCCGGTGAACTGGAAATACGGAGAGGATGTGATCATCCCGCCGTCGATCCAGGATCCGGAAGTGATCAAGCAGAAATTCCCGAAAGGGTATAAGGCGCTTAAGCCGTATCTGCGCGTCACGCCGCAACCGAATCTGTAACGCCGTTCACATTAGGTTGCCGAGGCCGCTGGGTCGAGCGATGTGCTCGGCGCAGCGGCTTTTGTCGTTATGGGCGTTCAAGAATCGCGGTCACGCCCATGCCGCCGGCAGTGCAGATCGAGATCAGTCCGCGCCCGGAGCCTTTCTCCATTAGCAGCTTCGCCAGCGCGGCGACGAGGCGCGCGCCGGTCGCACCAAACGGGTGACCGATGGCGATGCTGCCGCCGGCGACGTTGAGCTTGCCGCGATCAATGGCGCCGAACGGTTTTGGCAGACCGAGCCGTTCACGGCAAAATTTTTCCGATTCCCAGGCGCGCAGTGTGCACAACACTTGCGCCGCGAACGCCTCGTGGATTTCGTAGAAATCAAAATCCGCCAGCGTCAGGCCCGCGCGCGCCAGCATGCGCGGGACGGCATAAGTCGGTGCCATCAACAGGCCTTCGTGATGCAGATCGATTGCCGCCGCTTCCCATTCAGTGAGATACGCCTGCGGCGCGATACGCTGTGCCTTGGCCCAGGCGTCCGAGGCCAGCAGCACACAGGCGGCGCCGTCGGTGAGCGGGCTGCTGTTGCCGGCGGTGAGGGTGCCGTCTTTCGCGAACGACGGGCCGAGTCTGGAAAGTTGTTCGAGCGTCGAGTCGGGACGGATGTTGTTGTCCAGGCTCACGCCGAGGTAGGGAAACACCAGCCCGTCGAAGAAGCCGCGTCGGAAAGCGACGATGGCGTTCTGATGACTCGCGAGTGCCAACTCGTCTTGTTCGCGGCGCGTAATGCCCCAGTCCTTCGCCGTGCGCTCGGTGTGCTGGCCCATGGTGAGACCGGTCGTGGGTTCCGCGATGCCGGGAATGAGCGGCGATAGTTCGCGCGGTCGAAACCCGCGCCATGCGTGCAGCTTGTCGGCGATGCCTTTTGCGCGCGAGCTCTGGACCAGACGCCGCGCGAGCGAAGGTTGGTAGCTCACCGGAAGATCGCTGATGGTGTCGCAGCCGCCGGCAATGCCGACCTCGATGTGTCCGAGCGCGATCTTTGCGCCGATCACGGTCGCGGCTTCAAGGCTGGTGCCGCAGGCGCGGCCGACGTCTACACCGGGCGTATCGTGGGCAAGTTCGCTTGCGAGGACGATACCGCGTGCGAGATTCCACTGGTCCGGTCGCTTCATAACCGCGCCGAGCGCCACCTCGCCGAGATGTTTGCCCTCGAGCCGGTATTTGCGGATGAGCGCATCGACGGCGGCGAACATCATTTCGCGATTACCGACCTCACGATAGGACGTGCCGGCACGGCAAAAGGGAATGCGTGCGCCGCCGAGGATGGCGATGCGTCGTGGGGAGGAAGTCGAAGTAGTGTCCGTCATGTCACGTCTCCATAAAAAGTCTTATGTCGCGATTTCGGATTTTCTATTTGTCTGCGCTTATTGGGTTTACGACTACGGCCATCGGAATATCATGTTGCTCGCCCCAGTCTTCCCATTCCGCAGCGGTGCGCGTTTTTAAATTTTAGTTGCACGACGTTCTGGTCTCGGTGTAGTTGCCGATACAGCTCGGGATATTCGTGCGCGACCGGACCCGCCCTGCGGCGGCTCGACTTTTGTGACCGTGGCCCCCGATTGCGCCCGCCGGCATGCGGCCATCGGCCCCGGCAGATTGATTGCCAGCGTTACGACACGCGCGTGAATCCGTGCGGTCATGGGGCAGGAGAGGTGTCGAGAGCTTGGTAGTGTATCGCGCTTCGTGCCGGTGTTGCGCCAGGGTCGCTACCGGGCGGCTTGGAAATGGAACCAGTGTTGATTTTGGAGATCGAAAATCAATCGCAAGGAAGCGGAGGGAGCATGGATTATCACCCTGTTAAGAACCGGATAAATACTTACTTCGCGCGTCAGGTAGGCGGCGGTCGGCGCCCGACTTATCACGACATCGACAGTACCTGCCCGGCGCTCAACGAGTTGACCCGTAATTATCCCGTCATCCGCAACGAATTCGACGGCGTACTTAACCGCAAGGTGCCGATGCCGGCCTATCACGACCTCGACGCCGGCGAGCGCGAAATCTCCGCGGTGGTGGATCCGAACAAGCGCTGGTCGGTGTTCATGCTGTACATCCTCGGTTATAAACCGGAACTCAATCGCACCTACTGTCCGCAGACCTGCCGGATTCTCAAGCGTATCCCCGGCCTGGTGCAGGCGTTTTTCTCGGTGCTCGATCCGGGCAAATCAGTGCCGCCGCATGACGGCCCCTATCTGGGTTACCTGCGTTACCACCTCGGGCTGCGCATCCCGGCGGAGAATCCGCCAACACTCATTGTGAATTCACAACCGCATGTGTGGCGGGCGGGCGAAGCGGTGTTGTTTGACGACTCGTGGACGCACCAGGTCGTGAATCAGAGTAACGAGCTGCGTGCCGTACTGATTGTGGACGTGTTGCGTCCGATGCCGCTGTTACCGTCGCTGGTCAACAAAGCGGTGACGCACGGCGTCATGCGGCCACTGTACGGACGTGCCGTGGCGCGCAAGGCGGAACGTGCGGCGGAGGTCTCTGCGTATTAATTCGTACGGACTGTTATTTCGAGTAATCCCGCTCGCCGAATATTGCCGACCCGACGCGCAGCATGGTCGAGCCCTCCTTGATTGCCTCGACATAATCGCCGCTCATGCCCATCGACAGTTCGGCGAATTGCGGCAAGTCGAAGCGCGCCATCGCCGCATCACGCAACTGCCTCAAGGACGCAAAGGCCAACCGCCGTTGCGTCTCGGTTGCCGGATGCGGGCCGATGGCCATGAGCCCGCGCAGCGCGACGGCGGGCAGTTGTTCCTGCAGTAACTGGTCGAGGAGGGGAAAGAGATCGTTCGGCAGGATGCCGAGCTTGTTCGAATCATGCGCGATATTGATTTCGATCAGCAGATTGATCCGGTTGTTCTGCTCCAGCACGAGGCGTGACAGGCGTTGCGCGAGCTTGAGGCTGTCGAGCGAGTGCATCCACGAAAAATTGCCGGCGACGGATTTGACCTTGTTCGACTGCAGGTGACCAATAAAATGCCAATCGAGATCGGTCGCCGGATCGTTGAAGTGCGGAATTTTTGCCAGTGCTTCCTGCGTGGTGTTCTCACCGAATGCGCGTTGACCGGCGGCAATAGCGATGCGAATCGCTTCTATCGGGCGCGTCTTTGAAATCGCGATCAGCGTGATGTCATTCGGCGATCGCCCGGTCGCAAAAGCCGCGTCGGCGATCGTTGCGCGGACCCGCGCCAGATTGGAAGCAATGTCGGCCACCGCGTGATATTACCGCGACAGACGGGACGACGGAAAAGTGTTACTTCGCGGACGGGACAGCGCCGGCCGTCGCGTTGTGGGAGCTTGCCATGTTCATCGTCGCCGACGGCGATGCCAGATACGCCAACGGATTGACCGCGGTCTTGTCGCGCACGACTTCGAAGTGCAGATGCGGACCGGTCGAGCGACCGGTAGTGCCGACGTTGGCGACGACCTGACCGCGCGTGACCTTGTCGCCTTCCTTGACGTGCGTCGCCGAGAGATGGCCGTAGCGGGTGACCAGGGCCGACTCGTGCGTGATCTCTACCAGCGTGCCGTATCCGGATTTCTCACCGACAAAGGTGACAACGCCTTCGCCCATGGCGAACACCGGACCACCGAAGCGCGTGGCAATATCGACGCCGTCGTGAAGTGCCTCGCGTCCGGTAAACGGATCGATGCGATGGCCGAAGCCCGAGGAGACCCAACCGCCTTGCACCGGCCACCCGGCCGGTGTCACGGCCGCGACGAGTTGCCGATCGAGCATCATGTTTTCAAGCGCCATGAGGCGCGCCTGCGAACGCTCGAGTTCGCGCGCGAGCACGGTCATGTTGCGGGTGATGTCAGGTGCCGATACTTCCGCGACGGCGGCGGCAGTCTTTTCCGGGCCGCCCATGCCGGGCACGGCTTCGAAATTAAATTCGCGCTGGTCGAGGCCGGCCATGCGCGTGAGGCGGGTGCCGAGCGCGTTGAGACGGATCGTCTGTGCCTGTAAGCTGCCGAGCTTGAGCGCGAGCGCGTTCAAGTGACGCACGGCTTCTTCACGGGTCTTATGCAATGCCGCGCGCGACTGGAATAGTTCGTCACGATACGACGAGACGGCCGGATCGCCGTGCCGGCGTTGGTAGAGGTCAGTGAGTTTGTAGGCGAGTACGCCGATGGCAGCCGGCAGGATGACCAGCCCCAACACAGTTAACAGGAGCAGGTGGCGGTGCGTGAGGCACGCGGGAATCCCGTT
>Ga0209515_10003953_pt1 | contig 20482 bp, 15 predicted proteins | sample Subgroupgradi54m_FD_187454 | JGI IMG/M metagenome (GOLD analysis project Ga0209515, IMG submission 187454) | Subsurface groundwater microbial communities from S. Glens Falls, New York, USA - GMW60B uncontaminated upgradient, 5.4 m (SPAdes)... ...
CCCGCCAGCGGCAGGCCGGTCGCGGCGTCGCTGACCAGGCCCGACACCGCCGCGCCCACGAACAGCGGGATCACGCCGAGGTCGGCCGCCTGCCCCGCGGCGACCGTCACTCCGGACACGCGCGCGGGCACGAAGGCGACAGCACCCGGCGACGCGTCGGCCGGACCGTCGAACTCGATGTCGTAAGTTCCGGCCTTCAGTCCCGCTATAATGACCCTTCCCTCGGCGTCCACGATGGAGCCGTCGGCGGCGGCGCGGGCCGCGACCATACCGCCGGCCGCGTACGGCACCGCTGTCGCGCGCGCCGTAAATCCGCGCGGCAATAAGAAGGAATTCTCGGCGGAGACGAGAACATGTTCCTCGGTGCCGTCGGGCAGCAGGCGCGACAAGGCCAGGCGCGCGCGGATCGTCGCGGCCGCCGCGAGCGCCAAGTCGCGGCCGTCGAGGTCGGAGCCGGCGACGACGACTTCGACCGGGCTCGAGGTCCAGGTCACGGGCTCGCCCCGGTCGACGACATCAAGACGGTAGCGTCCGTCCGCTACCCCCGCGAGCGTATAGGCCACGCCGTCCGCGCCGCAGGAAACGTCGGTCGCCGCGGCCGCGGTCCCGTCCTGAGCCGTGAGGGTCACGCGCAAGGTCCGGCCGTTGGCGAGTCCGGCGGGCGCTAAGACACGGCCGGACACGCTCCGCCCGCGGGTCAGACGCAGCGCCGCGCTCACGGGCCCCGTGCCCACCGTCACGAGAGTCTGAGCCGCGGCCGCCTCGGGCCCGTTGGCCGCGTCCTCATCGAGCTCGCCGGGCACGCGCAGGCGGTACAGGCCGGGCGACACGCCCGCGAAGGTGAAGCGGCCGTCGGGATTAATCGAGGCGAGGAAGGCGGCGCTCACGAAAGGCTCGGTCGAGGCCGCCGGCAACGCGCACAGGCCCGCCGTGAGTCCCGTCGCTCGCCGCAGCGGGGCGAACACGGGATCGTAGGGTGCGAGCTCCGCGTGCAGAGCGGACAAGGTCGTGGGATTGCCGGAGCCGAGCAGGCAGAACGACGCGTTCGGCGCAAAATTGAGTACTCCGGCAATCGAGCTCACGGCTACGGTGAGGGGCGAGCCTGCGGCGGTGCGTGTCGAGAATGCGGTGATGCCCGAATACGACAAAGTCCCGGTCACGGTAAAAGTCGCCCCCGACACGTCGAGGCTGAGGGAGGCGGTCGTGCCGTCGGCGAGCAGGACGCGGCTGCGCGCGACGCCGCCGTTGCCGGCGAACAGCGCCGTAACGCGCGCGCCGCCGGGCGGCAGCGCCGGGGTGAAGGCGGTCACGCTCGAGCAGTGCAGGAGCATGAAAGCGCCCGTGACGGTCGAGACCTGGGCGCGCGCGGACACCACGACCGGGGCCATCGCGGTCGCGTCGCCGAACACGAGCGCAGCCGCGCCCTCGGGTTCTAGAAGAAGTCCGAGGGCGCGATACGAGCCGGTCGAACGGCAGGCGCCCGCCGGCAGCGGCGGAACCGAGATGTTCACGCTCAGACGCGCGTCGATCGCCGCAAGCGAGAAGGAAGCCGCGGCGGTTCCCCCCGCCGCGACGGTCACGGTGGCACCCTGCGGCGGCACGAGGCTGAAACCGGGAAGCACGGCGCGCAATGTGTAGGTCCCGGCATCGAGACCTGCGAGCACGAAGGCGGCGGAGGAGAACGAGACATGCCGACCCAGCCGCAGCCGCGTCGCCGCCCGGTCGAGACGGCCGACGCCGAACGCCTCGACCTCGACTTCATAGGCGTTGGCCGGGCACGCGGCCGCAGCGCCGCCCGGCGCCGGGAAGCACTGCGTCGCCAGACGCGTGTCGCCGGGAACCGAGAGCGAGCCGGTGATGCGCGCACCGAGGCCCGGAGTCAGATTGAGGCCGACGATGTCGGCCGTGCCGGCGACCAGGATAGTCACGGAGGAAGCCGCAAATCCCGGCGCGCGCGCGCTCACGGTCCAAGTGCCGGGATCGAGCCCGTACAGCGAATACGCGCCGCTCGAGGGCCCGGACGCGAACGGCACCGAGGTGATGAAGACGCCGCCGTAGACGCCGGGCTCGGCCGCGCCCGCGCGCCGCGCCTGCACCGTGACGAAGGTCCCGAAGGTCACGGTCGTGGGCAGAACCACGTAGCCGAATACATTCGTCTTCTTGGCCAGCGAGACGTACAGGTCCGCGCCGCCGGCCGGCACGGACACCGCCGTGCGCGTCGATAGACCCAATTCCGGGAAAGCGATGTCTATGTCATACAGCCCGGGTGCCACGGCCGCCACGCTCCAGGTGCTCGCCGAGCGACCGAACAGCGGGCCGCCGTCGTCGGAAGAAGCGGCCGCCGAGGAGAAGCGCAGCGCGCCGGAGAAGGCCGGCGTGCCGTCCGCAAGCCGCCCAATGAAGCCGCCGAGCGTCTCGCGCGGCGACGGCGCGGACGCGAGCAACGCGACGCGCAGTTGGGCGGTCGCGGGCAAGGTCAGCGCGCCGAGGTCGGTGAGCGGCGACGCGGCGGTAATCGCCGCGACCGTGGTCGACACAGTCACCGCCCGGCCGAGCGCGACCACGTCGGTGGAAACACGGACGGCGTACGGCAGGCCGGCCATTAAGCCGCGCAGCTCGAAATAACCGGTCGAGGAGGCCACCGCCCAGCGCCCTTCGCCCGCGCCGGGGCCGCTGGCGCGCACGCGCGCTCCGGCGCCGCGCGCGCCGAGCCTGCCCGCGTAGCCGGCGGTCGGCGGGACCACGACCTCGAGCGTGCGGTTGAGCGACGCGCCGCCGCCCGCGCGCAGGCGAATCTTAAATGGCCCGGCCGCGGAATAAACGGGCGGCGTGCGCGTCCGGTCAAGCCCGTCCCAGCCGAGCACGATCGGTCGCTGCGCGTCGCCGAAGCCGGACGCGGAGTACGCAGGCGAAGAGAAGTTGACCCCGTCGCTCGAGATCACCGCCTCCCAGGACAGCTCCGGCTCCGCGAACGTAAAGCGAATCTGCGCGGAAGCGCCCGCGGGGTCGGCCGCGGAGAGCAGCGCGCTGGTAGTTCCCGGCGAAGGCGTGCCCGTGTCGATGGAGACCGAGGTGAAGGCGGGAAGCGCTCCTCGCAGCCGGATAGGCCGGACGGCCTCGGGTATGATCGGCACCAAGCCGCCGTCGGAGAACGTCACGGTCGCGCGCAGGACGAGCTCGGCGGGCGCGTCGGTCGAGGTCAGCACGGAGAAAGACGGCGAGGCCGCGGGCGCCAGGCCGGTGGACAGGAAGATCGTGGTGATCGGGCCGCCGCCGACGTTGAAGAACTGCGCGGTTCCATCGGGGACCACCACGCCCCCAGACATCAAAGACAGCATCAACGACACGGTGCCCGAGGAGACGCCCGGCTTGGGATTGCCGCAATGGTCGATGACGAGCAGCTGCATCGTAGTCGACGCCGTCAGCGGCGTCAGCGACAGCGGCGAGGGATCGACAAAGCTCAGATAGCTCGTGGTCCCGGGACCGAGGGTCAGCACCGGCGCCGTCGAGACCGGGAGCAAGGTCCCCGCCGCGTCGCCGCGCGTCATCAGCCCGAAGGACTGGACCCCCCGGCCCGCGGGACTCAGCGGCATGCGCGCTCGGTAGGTCAGCACGAGACTTTGGCCGGCGAGGTAGGACTGCGCCGAACCCGTCGCGACGCTCAGCAGGAGCCAGCCCGGCCCGAGCGCCACCGCGCCGGAGGCCGCCGGCGAGACGAGCGCGCTCGTCGAGCCCATAGTCGCGGCCAAAGAGGTCGAGGCGGCGTGCCAGTACCCGAGCGGCGGCGGATACTGGTCCGTGGCACCCAAGGGCAAGGTCCAGCCTTCCGGCGCGCGCACGGCCACGGCTCCGCCCGGTCCGATGCCGGACGCTCCCACGGTGAAGGTCACCGTCGAGATGAGCTCCTGGCAGCCGGCGGCGTTTAGGGGGAGGACCGCGGCCGCGCCCTGACCGTCCTTCGCGCCGAAGGAGAGCATGCCCCGGTCGAAGGTGAAGGTGCTCGTCCCCAGTTTTTCCAGGCCGGTCGGGTTAAGGGCCTGCACGGTCAGTCGGAAACGGCGGCCGTCCGTGAAAGCCGCGTCGACCGCCGCCCCGAACCAGGTCGTACCCTTGGAGAGCGGGGAGCCGAGGGTCGCCGTGGCGTAGAACGGAACAACGGAAGAGAAAGTCTGCGTGCCCCAATCGAAGTGCGTCCCGCCGTCGAGATCGCGAATATCAAGAAAGACGCGTTCGAGCGCCGAGTCGTCCGTCGCGAACCCCCGCACCCCCCCGCCGAGCGTGGCCACGCGCGCGCCGTTGGGCACGAAGCCGCCGATCGTCGGACTCGACAAGCTCGGCAGCGAAACCCCGAACACAGCACTCGTCCCGGAAAACACTCCGGGCAAAGTGATGTCCGTCGCGGCCAAAGTGAAGGTGCCCGTCGTCTGGATGAGGAGCCCGGAGATCACCGCCTGCCCGGCGACCAAGGCCGAGGGCGCGGGCAAGGTCGCCGACCCGGACGAGATCGAGAGCGCCGCAGTGTGGGTGATCGTGGAGATCACGTTCCAGAATGAGTCCACCGCGCGCACGGTCACGGAGAACGGGATGTTGATCACGCGCGCCAGCGGCCCGCCGGTTTTACCGGTCGGCGTGCCGGGTGCCACGGCCTCGCCGGGCAGGAGGATCTGCAGGCGTATAAGCGCGTCGGGAACGACGCTGAGCGCGGCGGCTCCGACGGCGAAATTCGCCGTCGCGGTCACGTTCGTCGTCCGCGGCGAGGGCTCCGCGCCGCGCGGCGTCAAGGTAAAGCTCGTCGTGCCCAGAACGAGGGCCAAGGGCGGCGGCAAAGTCGTGGCCGGATCGTTCGTCGTCAAGGTCACGGCTTCGGTCGCCATCGTGACCTGGTCGAAACGCGAGGAGATCGCGCGCACGGTGACCGTGATCGGTACGCCCGCCGTTGATATCGAGGGAACGCCCGACTTGCCGGGGGCGACGCCCGGCGTGAAGGTCTCGCCGGGCAGAAGCACGAGCAAAGACGGCGTGAAGTCCCAGTTCATGTTGCCGCCCAGGTCCACGCTGCGCCCATCGTTGGCGGGCACCTGCAGACCCCCGCTCGCGTCCGAGTCGGAGATGGCGGTCAAGGTCACGCTCGACTGGGAGAGCACCTGCAGAAACCAGGGCAGCCCCGCGGTCTGCGAGCGCAGCCGCAGCGCCGTCCCCGTCGAGGCGCCCATGCGGAAGTCGCCGACGCGCAAGGTCGCCCCCGCGGCGACCGAGATGGTGCTGCCCACGACCGAGTCGGTCAGGATCTGCACCGTCGTCGAGGTCTGAAAGGTCACGCTCGACACGGCCTGTATCAGGCCGTTAAAGGCGCCGCCGCCGAAGAAGGACACGGATTGGGAGAGCTTGCCCACGATCGCGCCGTTGAAAGTCACCGTGCTGCCTTGCCCGTTGAAGCGCCCCCCCGAGGCCACGAGGAAGTTGCTCAGCAGGAAATGATTAAAGGCGCCCGCCTGGAAGGTGCCCGCGACGACCGTGAAATCGCCCAAGGTCCTCACCGGGGAGGCCGCGATCACCGTCCCCGTGCCCTCGGCGACGAGGTTCCACAACGTGGTGCCCGGAAGAAGGGTCAAGGTTTGAGTCGACGAACCCGTCAGCCTGATCGTCCCGGTCGACGCCGTGTTGAAGTCGATCACGCCGCCCAACTGCAGGAAGTCGCCGCCGAGAGCGATAGTCTTCGCGCCCGACGGCCGCACGACGCCCGTCGATATGACGAAGGAGCCGAGCAGATTCAGATCCGGGGGCGAGAAGATGGAAGTCGTCGTGCTCAGCGCGACGTGGATGCCGCCCAAAGTAATCGTCGAGATGTTCGCCCCGCGCGAGCCGCCGGTGCCCTCGAACACCATCCAGGAATTCGCCACGTCGCCCGCGTAGAACCAGTTCGGCCCCGAGCTCGGGCTTAAGTCCGAGCTGCCGCGGAAGGTGATCGACGAGCCGCCGGGCGCGTTGACGATGGTCGAGCCCTGCCTGGGATCAAACGAGTTTCCCGCGCCGTCCACGAACAGCCCTCCTTGGAGAATCGCGGTCTTGTTGACCGACAGCGCCAGCTTCGCGTTGACGATCGAGCCCGCCCCGACCGTGATCGAGGTCGCCGGCGTCCAGGTCATCGTGTGCTGCTGCGGCACCGAGGTGTAGACGGCGCCCGCGGTGTTCCAGCGCTCGCCGGTGACGATGATGTTGCGCGTGCCGCCGTCGAAAAACCGTCCGGGATTGATCGTGAAGTTCTCCCAGGTCGCGTCGACGACCTGCTTGACGGGATTGGGGTTGTCCACGACGACGGAACCGAGCGACGGAAAGTCGACCGTCTGCGTGGAGATGCCGTTGAAGGTCGTCGTCGAACCGAATACGGTCGCGACCACGCCGCCCTTGACGAGCATGTCGCCGGCGATGGCCAAAGCGCTGCCGGAAATGTTCAGCGTGCCGCGGTGCCATTCGAATTGGGCGTTGGCCGTCAACGCGGAGCTGATCCTGACGCCGACGGTGCACGAGGAAAAAACCGCGCCGAAAGAGCTGCCCGCAAGCGCCGTGACGTCCTGCGCCGCGGCGCCGTCGAAGACGATGCGGCTCGTGCCGCCGCGCACGACGCCCCCCGTTTGCGTCCAATCGCCGCGCACGGTCACGGTGGCGGCGGCGAGATCCAAAGCGCCCGCCGTGACGGTGATCGTCGACGCGACGAGCACCGTCGTGGACAAGATCACGGTCAGATTGGGACCGATGATTTGCAGATGATCGAACGACGCGCCCGCGACGACCGCGAGCGTCGACCCGACGGCGCCCGAGAAGGTCACCGTGGAGAACTGCAGCTGAATGCTTCCAAAGACGCTCCAATTGCCGCCCACTGCGAGGGCGGCGGCGGTGGCGCGGAGCACGGCGGCGGGGTCAACGGTCAAACCCCCGGTCAGGGCGAACGACGACCCCGCCGCCGTGGACAGCATCAGTCCCCCCGCGCCGGTGTTCGACACGCGCAGGGATCCTAAATTCCCGTTGAACTTCGTCCAAGTCTGGCTCGAGACGCCCCCGGCGACGGTCCAGTGGCCGGTGGAGGCCGAAACGCCTCCGGCGCCGAAAAACGGACCGTCGCCGTCGAGCCGCAAGGTCCCGGTCGTCAAGACCAACTCCGCAAGCGCGTTCACGCGCGCGTTCGAGGACACCATCAGCGAACCGGAGACGGTCGCGGTGGCGGGCAGCACGCCGCCCACGACGAAGTTCTGGGCGATCGCGTCGAAGAAACCCACGGCCTGGGCGCCGCCGGCCGCGGCGACGGCGAGCGTCGACACCGACAGGTCGATGCGGCCCGCCGTCTGCGCCAAAGCGCCGTCCACGCGCAGAACGAGGCCGGGTGCCGCGCTCACCGTGCCGCCGGCCATGCTGAAAGGTCCGGCGACCGTCAACGGCAAGGCGAGCACCACCGAACTGGAGAACTGCGGCAGGATGGTGACCGTGCTCGGAACCACGGACAGGTTCCAGATGCAGGCTTTCACCGTCGTGGACGCGCCGAAGACAAGGCGCGTGCCGCCAAACGGCACGGCGCCGCCGCTCCAGTTGCCCCCGTTCGTGGCCAGCGCGTCGACGCCGCCGCCGCCCCAATGCTGGGGATCGAGGAACACCGTGCCCGCCTGGCCGCTGCTGCCGAAAGTGCCGCCGGCGCCGAAATTCCCGCCGGCGGCGCGGATCGTGAGCGATGAGCCGAGCGCCGTGTAGGTCTGCTCGCGAATCCACAAGCGTCCGCCGCCGCCGCCGCCGCCGCCGAAGGTGGCCGCGGTGCCGCCCGCGCCGCCCTGCGCCGACACGGTCCCCGTCCCGCGCAGCACGCCGGCATCCACGATGACGGCGCCGCCGCCGCCGCCGCCGCCGCCCTGAAAGCCGATCGAGACGCCGTCCACCCCGTCCGCGCTCACGAGCCCGTTGAGCGTCGCCGTCGAGGCGACGATCAGGAGCGCGCCTCCGCCCACGGCCCCGTCCACCGAAGGCGAACCGCCGCCGCCGGAACCCGCGTCCACAGGCAGCAGCGCGCCGTAAGCGGGCCCCCCGTTGACGGTGCCGCCGCCGTTGCCGCCCGGGCCGCCGTAGCCGCCGCCGCCGCCGGCCGAACCCGCCGAGCCCGCGCCGCCGGCACCCGGGCCGAAGCCCGCGGTAACGCCCGCGCCGCCCGCGTAGCCGCGTCCGCTCGCGGTGACCGTTGAGCCCCCGGATAGGTTGAACGAGCCGGAAGCGTACAGCCTCAGAAACGGCGGCGCAAGAGTCGTCGCGGGAGGCACGGTGAACGTGATGCTCGTCCCGTAGAGCATAGTGATGTCCGCGGCGGACACGGCCGCGCTCGTCGCCACCTGAAGTGCCGCGCCGTCGCTCATGAGCAGGACCCCGCTCATGGCCAAGCCCGTCGAGATCCGCAAAACCGCGGGCGGGATCACGCCGGCCGCGCCGAGCGTCAAGGACGCGACGCCGAGCGCGGGGTCGGTCGAGTACGCGACGACGGTGCCTGAGGGAATCGTCACGGCGTCAAACGCTCCAGGGACCGTCGCCGGCGACCAGTTGCCGGCGACCTTCCAGTCCCCGATGGCGCCGCCGGTCCAGGTGATCGCGGCCGCACGCGCGGAACCTGCGCTCAGCAACAAGGCAAAGACGGCGATAAAGAGGCGTCTCACCAATCCCACCTGAAGCCCGCGAGCGCGCTCGTAGCCTCGTAGGCATAGCGATAGTAGCGCTCGAAGCGTTGATTCGAATGAGCGCTCACGCGCTCGAGCGTGAACAGCAGGCTGAACCGCGGCGCGATCGGATACGTCAAGGTCCCGGCCGCCGTCCATTCCGTGGTCAACAGCGGCCCGCCGCTGTAAGCTCCGGCCCCGTCCTGAACCGGACGGTTCGTGTACCCGCGCCGCCGCCAGCCGAGCGCCAGATCCACGATCACCGGCTCGCGGGGCGCGCCGATGAGCAGCTTCACCGCCGGCGCGGCCGAGAATTCCCGGTAGTCGTAGAACCGGGACAAAAAGCGGCCGCGCGAGGCGTCATACCCATTTTGATTCGAAGCCAGGAAAGACCCGCCGACCGAGAAGGACGCCAGCGCGCGCAGATCGGCGTTCCACTCGTGCGGCATGCGCGCGATGACCGTCAGCGCGGTCAAAAAATCCTCACGCGCGTCCGCGTCGAACTGGCCGGCCTCATTGACGATGCGTTGCCGGCCGTAGCGCGACCACACCGTCGAGAGCGCGGCGTCCAGGCGCACGCGCTCTCCCGCCGGCGCGTCCAGCCCAAGCCCCAGGCGCGCGCCGTTGCGGTCGAGCACGCGGTCGCCGACGAGCTCGCGGGCGAGCGGCCGGCCCGCGAACTGCAGCGCCGCCTGCGACTCGAGGCTCGTGTAGTTCGGGTACGCCGCGTCGAACCAGTCGATCGAGGCCCGAACCGAGTGCGGCTCGCGCGTAATCCGTTCCGCCTCCGCGCCGATGGTCCATAGCCGCTCGTCGAACAGCCCCCCGCCCCAACTCTCATCACGGGTTTCATTTAAAAAAGACAGCTTGTACGACATGCCCGGCTTCAGCCGCCAGCGCGACGCGGGATCGGCCCACACCGCGCGAAACGCCGCCCGGTGCTCCATGCGCTCCAGCACCGGCGTCGCCGCGCCGAGAACGTCGGTCACGCGCCGTGTCCCCTCGTAAGTTGAATGCACCGATGGGAGAACTGACCAGGTCTCGTTGAAGCGGATCGCGGGCGCGAACACCGCGTCGGCGTTGCCCGACAGAGAACCGCGCTCGCCTTTAAACAGGTGCACGCCGCCCAACGCCGAGATGCCCGCTATGGGAGTCCACTCAAGCGCGGCCGCGCTCGAAGGGACCAGCGCCAAGATCAGGATCAGAAAATGTCTCACCGCATCTGCTCCGTGACGCTCGCGGCGTTGGAGGGCATGACCACGCGTATCGTCTTGCCGCCGAAGGACACGCGCTCCTCTGCGTTCCGGTCGGGAGAACCGAACGACGCGCGCGGCGAGACGCCGCCGCCGAACTCGAGCGCCATCTCCTCGCGCATGATCGTCGTTCCGTCGCCGTAGGACTCGAGCCGCGACTTGCGCGCCGACGCCGCGTCCGGGAAGGTCGTGTTGATCACCACGACCGGCAGCGCCGCCCCGAGAGCGCCCCCGGTCAACGGATCGTTAACCGTGCTCGCCGCCGCGTCGGCGTAGGTCTGCAGGTTGACGCCGGTGAATCCGCGCTTGAGCACGCCGTCGGCGTACACGCCGTACCGGTCGAACAAGCTCTTAAACGCCTTCCCGCCGCCGGGGACGTCGTCGAGCGGATCCGCGTTGGCGTTGACGTCCACCTGATGCCCGCCCGCGCCCCGCTCGACCAAAGCGTTCGGGCCATTGGAGCGTGTCGCCGTGAAGTCGGTCAAGGTCCACGCCGTCGCGGCCGCGCGCGCGCCCGATAGCCCCGCGAAAACGGGCTCGAGGTTCACCGGCAGGACCCGGTCGAAGCGCCCGTCCCACGAGAAGTACGACAGGCCGCTCGCGCGTCCGTTCATCACAACGAGCGCCAGGCGGTCCACCGCCGGACGGACCACATACTCCTCGACCCGGACCCGACGCCCATCGGAGTCGTTCAGCGCGCGTCCCAACTCGCGCTCCTCGCGCCGTTCCTGGCGCGCGGCGGCAGCGAAATCGGCGTCGCGAGCCAGCTCGAAGCCCAACTCGCGCCGCATCAGCGCCATAAAATCTCTCTTGCGCGCCTGCACCGGTGTGGGCGCGGCCGTCGGCACATGCACGCCGGCGAGGTCCACATCCAGGCGCTGCCCGGCTCTCAGGATAATCGCGGTTCCGCGATTATCTTCGACCCCGGCGACACCCTCCTCGACTTGGACCGTCGTGCTGCCGCCGCCGGCCACGGTCAACCTAAGCACCACGCGGTCGCCGCGGGCGCGCACCGAGCAGGTCGGCGTGCGCACCGACACCGCCCGCCCGCCCGCGGCCGACGCGCTCAGGCGCGCGCTTCCGAACAGCGCGTTGATGTTCGTGTGCCCCGGCGCGTCCACCTCGATGGACACATGGGCGTTGCCGGCCGTCTCCAGCACCGAGCCCCCGGCGAGCTCGATCTGAGCGCGCGCGTTGAAGCCGGTGCGCACGCCGTCGCCTTCGCCGAGCGTGCGCGGGGTTTTACCGGCCGGCTTCCAGCTATCCGCGCCCGCGGCGCGGACCTGCACAAGTCCCGTCGCCTCGCGCAATACGGCGGCGCGAAGGGGACCGGCGGCGCAAACAAGCGCCGCGAGGAAAAGGGCCCTGACCGGGGGCATTCCTCTTAGTGTAACAGGGGGGTCCCCGGCGTCTAGGACACTTTTGTTACAGGTATGACCTTATTTTTGCGCCAATATACGCGTTTTACGCCCCCGCGCCGCCCCACCTCATGACTGCGCCAGTTCCTTGCGGCGGGCCACGGCGACGCCGCGCAAAGTGCGGGCGACGGTCGGGTTCTTCTTCAGCATGCGGTTGAAATCCCCGGCGTGCAGGGCGAACAGCCGCGAGGCACGAGTCGTGCGCACGGTCGCGGTGCGGGGCTGACGGAACAGCAAGGACATCTCCCCGAAGAACTCCCCCGACTTCAACGCGGCGACGGGCTTGTCCCAGCCTTTCTTCGTCACCTCGACGCCGCCTTCGTAGATCAGGTAAAAGCCGTCACCAGGTTCTCCCTCGGAGCACACCACCGCGCCCTTATCGAACTGGACGAGCGCCATGTAGGGCAGCACGCCGGCTAAATGCTTCAGTGAAAGCCTGGAGAAGAAGCCCATCTTCCGCAGCCCCTTCTCAAGCCACAAATACTCCCTCTCCCCCATCCCATCGAGCACAATTCCTTCCATGTGAGGCCTCCCCGCATGAATAGCCCAGTATAGCGGACGACTTTGTAGCTGTCAACGCGCTGTTCTGCTCTTTAAGGATGAACATGCTAGAATCGCCTCATGGGACAGAACCTCGCGCGGCTGTTCGGAGACCCTTTTTTTGGCGCCTATGACCGCTTCGCCGGGGCCGTTCCCACTTTCGCGGCCGCGCTGCTGCTGCTGCTTGTCGGGATGTTCCTCGCCCGCGGCGTGCGGACCACAATCGAGATCGTCCTCGGCAAGCTGCGTCTCGACGAGCACACGAGCCGCGTCGGCATCAACGAGGTTCTCGCGCGCCTCGGCCTGGGCAAGTCCCCGACGTTCGCCTTCGCCTGGGTGGCGCACTGGTTCATCCTCTTTCTTTTCATCGTATCCGCGGCCAACGCCGTGAACATGACCGTGGTCTCCGAATTGTTGGAACGCTTCGTGCAGGTGCTTCCTTCCTTAATTGCGGCCCTGCTGATCCTCTTCGCAGGCCTGCTGTTCGGCCGCCTGCTCGCGCACATTCTGCGCAACGCCGCCGCGGCCAACTCCATTCGGGGCGGCGCCGTCGTCGCGGTCGCTGTGCAGACGGTCGCGATCGGAGCCGCGGGCGTCATCGCCCTCGAGCAGATCGGCGTGCGGCCGCAGATTCTGATTCCGACGGTGCAGATTTTCATCGGCTCGGTCGGCCTCGCCCTGGCGATCTCGATCGGCCTGGGTGCCAAGGACCTCGCCGCCGAATATCTGCGCGAGCTCCTGCGCCCCCACCGGTAAATGGCGAGCCTGCTGATCGTCGACGACGAGCCCACGCTCGTCCTGCTCATGCGCACCGTCCTCGAGAAGGCCGGACACACGATCAGCGAGGCGGGCAACGGCCAGGACAGGAAGCCTTAGTCAAGCTCGGCGTGAGCCCGGAAAATCCGTCCGCAGCACTTCCCGACCTGATCCTCCTCGACGTGATGATGCCGGTGCTCGACGGGATCGGCGTGGCGACCGCGCTGCGCGCGCACCCGCGCGCGGCCAAGATACCTATTCTCATCGTCACGGCGAAGGGCGACCTGCGCCCCCTCTTCGAGGCGATGCCTCAGGTCGCCGGTTTCTTTCAGAAGCCGTTTAATCCCGCCGATCTGCGCGAAGCCGTCGAGCGCGCGCTCGCGCCGCGCTGATTACCTCGGTACGGGAATGGGGGCGGGCTTGGGTTTGCGGCGCTGCACGCGCGTGAGCTTGATGGGCGCGACCCCGGTCACGGCCGTCTCGGTGCGCCCGCCGGGAGACGTCGAAGGCAGGGGCGGCCGCGTGAGATTCAAAGCGACCGGCCGTTGAACCTCCGTCCCGGCCACGGACGACGGGGCGCCCCGGCGGCGCCACAGTTCGCGGGCGATGAACGCCGACAACAGCAAAGCCGCCGCGAACACCGCAGCCTCGAGGACGGGATGCCGGTGCAGTCGGTGACGCATGCTAGTCGAGGTAGTCCCGCAGCCCTTTGCTGCGCGACGGGTGACGCAGCTTGCGGATGGCCTTGGCCTCGATCTGCCGGACGCGCTCGCGCGTGACGCGGAAAATGCGGCCCACTTCCTCGAGCGTGCGTGGATAGCCGGAGTCGATGCCGAAGCGGAGCTTGATGATCTTCGCCTCGCGCTCGGTCAAGGACGACAGCACTTTTTCGATCTCGGTCTTGCGCAGGAAACTCGAAGCGGTGTTGGAGGGTGCCGCGGTGGTTTTATCCTCGATAAAGTCCTCGAGGTAGCTGTCTTCATCTTCACCGATCGGCGTGGCCAGCGAGACCGGCTCCTGCATGATCTTCAGGACGTTCTTCACCTTGTCCATCGAGATGTGGAGCGAGCGCGTGTACTCTTCCAGGCTCGGCTCACGGCCGAACTCCTGACGGTAGCGCCGGGTGACCTTCGTGAGCTTGGAGATCAGCTCCTTCATGTGCACGGGGATGCGGATCGTGCGCGCCTGGTCGGCGATCGCGCGGTTGATCGACTGCCGGATCCACCACGTCGCGTAGGTCGAGAACTTAAATCCCCGCTTGTACTCGAACTTTTCCACGGCCTTCATGAGGCCGAGACCGCCTTCCTGGATCAGGTCGGACAGTTCGAGGTTCGAATTGACGTGCTTCTTGGCGATCGAGACGACGAGGCGCAGGTTCGCCTTGATGAGCTTGAGCTTGTCCTCGAGGATGGTGTCCTCGAGACGGATGATCTTGTCGTTGAGCTCGAGGAAGCGGTCGATCGGGATCGGCAAGGTGTGCTGGATGCGCTCGAGGCGGTCGACGACCACCTCCATGTTCTCCATCGCGGCCGACACGGCCGTCGGGGCGTAGCCGGTCCTCGCGCGGAACGCTTCGGGGCGCATCCTGCCCTTTTTGAGCGCGGCGAAGTAGGTCTTAAGCTCATCGTAGGAGCAGCCGTAGCGGCGCTGGTAGCGCTCCATCTCATCGCGGCACTCCTCGATCTTGCCCGCGAGGTTCTTGATCTTGTTGGTCAGGCGCTTGATCTTGTCCTGGTTAAGATTAAGGTTAAGGATCCGCGCGATGACGAGCTTATTGATCTGTTCGATCTTTTTCTGCAGTTTGATCCGCCGTTGCGGTTTAAGCTTGACCGGGAGCAGTTTGACTCGCAGCGCCGCCATCTGTTTTTCGGCCTTCGTGATGAACTGCGCCACTGATTTCATCTTGCGGCGCATGCCGGACAGCTCGGCGTTCGTCTTGCGGCCGCGGGGCATGAGCTCCTTGGGCGTCATCTCCTGGGCCTCGATCAAGGTTTCCCAGGAGCGGATCTCGCGCATCGTGACGGGCGACTCGAGGACGAGCATGCGCAGTTCCTTCTCGCGTTCTCGGACATTGCGCGCCAAAGTCACCTCCTCCTCACGGTTGAGCAGGGGCACGCGGCCCATTTCCGACAGGTACATGCGGATCGAGTTGGAGATGTCCGAACTGCCGCCCCAGTCCTCGGAGAAGCGCTCGCGTCCGCGCTCGGGTGCCACGGCCGCGGCGGGCTTCTTGCGGTCGACGACCTCGATGCCGAGGTCCTCGAGCGCGGTCATCAGTTCGTCCATCTCCTCGGACTTCATGTTCGCCGCCGACACGGTGCGGCTGATCTCCTCAAGGGTCAGGTAGCCGTGCTCCTTTCCGAGGCCGATCAAATTCTTCATCGCCTGACTCGTCTGAATCGCCATATCTCTCCTTACGCCTAGCGCTTGGTGCCCTTCAACTGCGCGACAAGACGCGAGAACTCCTCGCGCAGTCCCGGATCCACCGGCGCGTTTCCCGACAAAACGAGCGGCTCGATTTCTTTTAAACGGCGCTGGGCGCGCCTTTTGCCAAGAACGGCGCGCAAAGTCGCGGAGGGATCGTCGTAGCCGAGCTCGTCGCTGAGCAGGCGCGAGGCCACGGCGCGTTCGGCCGGCTGGAGCGCGTCAAGCAGCCGAGGAGCCCATTTGCCATCGAGCGGCAAAAGCGCCAGAGCGGCGACGATCTCGCGCGAGGAGGCGGACTCGAGGTCGTCTTTCACGAGCTCAGGCGCCGAGGCGGGCGTCTTAAACAGCAGGCCAAGCAGCTGCAGGTCGGCGGGCGGGAGCACCGCGGCTTTGACCGGCGCGGAAGCGGGGGCCGGCGCGGGAGCGTTCGCCTGGCGGCGAGAGCTCTGCGGCACCGCCTTACCGCCGGAACGGCGCAACGACTCTTCGTTGAGGCCGAGGCGCGAGGCGAGGCGGCGAACCCATTCATCTTTTAAAATTTCATCGGGGCAACGGACGATCGTGGACAAGACATCCTTGGCTATGGAAGACTTGGCCTCGGGCGTCAGTTCTCCGGCGCGTTTGATCAGCAGTTCGGTTTTAAAGGCCACCAGGTCCTGCGCTCCATCAAGCGCGACCTTGAATGCCTCAAGGCCCTTGGCGTGCAGAAACTCGTCCGGGTCCTTGCCCTCAGGCACGGAGGCGACTCGGGTGCTCAGGCCGGACTCGAGCGCGGTCTCCGCGCCCCGCACGGCGGCGTTCTGGCCCGCATTGTCGGCGTCGAAAACAATCGCGACCGCATCGGCGTACCGCTTGATGAGCAAGGCGTGCTCGGGCGTCAGCGCGGTGCCCAGCGGAGCGCACGCGGTTTTCAGTCCGTGCTGGTGGGAGGCGATCACGTCCATGTAGCCTTCCATCAGATGAGCTTTGCGCGCCTTGCGCGTCTGCGCGAGACCTTCATAGAGGCCGTAAAGGACTTTGCTCTTCGAGAAGACGGGGGTCTCGGCGGTGTTGAGATACTTGGGCTCGTTGTCGCCGAGCGTGCGGCCGCCGAAGCCGACGAACGCGCCCTTCACGTCGCGGATCGGGAACATGAATCGATCGAAAAAGTAATCACGGACCGTTCCGTCGGCCCGCTTCGCGGCCAGACCGGCTTTCATCAAGATTTCTTCCGAGAACCCTTTGCGGCCTGCGGCCGCAACCAATGTCCCGTTGCGGGGCGCGAATCCGAGGAGAAAAACCTCGACGGACTCCTTGTTCAAGTGCCGCTTCCCGGCGTAAGCCCTGGCCGCCTCGGCGGCGGAATCCTTCTTCAACAAATCATGATAATGACATGCGGCGAATTCGTTCGCCTCGCGGATCTTGATGCGCTCCTTGTCCGCCGGGCCCATCTCGCGGTCGGCCTCGATCTTCACGCCGGCGCGCAGGGCGAGCTTCTCGGCGGCCTCCATGAACGAGATATTTTCGGACTTCATCACGAAGGAGAACGCGTCGCCGCCCTCGCCGCAGCCGAAGCAGTGGAAAGTCTGGCGCTCCGGGTTGACGATGAACGACGGGCTGCGCTCCTGGTGGAACGGGCAGCGCGCCTTCATGTGGCGCCCCGCCCGCGTCAGCGGGATATACTCCCCCACCAGCTCGACGATATCGAGCCGGGTGCGGATGAGTTCAAGCGTCTCGGATGGTATCAGGGCCAAATCAAATGTGCGAAAAAATGGAGGAACCAGCGCCGCGGATGCGCGCGGCGCCGGCCCTTCGTTGGAATGTTAGGGGACGCGGCGGCGCTTGGAGCGGCGCAGCTTGCGTCGCGCTTCGGCGGCCTTCAGCTTGCGCTTCATGGCGGGCGACATGTAACGCTCCCGGCGCTTGACCTCTTTGAGCACGCCGTTGCGTTCGCATTCCCGCTTGAAGCGGCGCAGGGCCTCTTCGAGACCTTCGCCTTCGCGCAGTTTGATAAAAACCATAGTTAGAAATTCACCACCTTTCCAGAGACGGAACGCAGTTTATTAAGACACGAGCGAAGCGACATCAACCCGGAGGCCAAGCCATCGGCCGGCCGGCCAGCAAATGATAGTGCAGATGATCCACCGACTGTCCTGCTCCCTTCCCGTTGTTGGTCACGAGCCGGAACGACGGGAGCTTGGCGCTCTCGGCGAGACGGCACGCGACCCTCTGCAAATGCCCCAATAAAGCGGCATCCCCGTCCGTCGACGCGCTCAGCGACCCCAAATGCTTCTTGGGAACCACCACTAAATGCGTCGGGGCCTGGGGCGTTATGTCCTTGAAGACGAGCGCCTGATCGTCCTCATGGACGATCTGGGCGGGAATCTCGCGTCGGACGATCCGGCAGAACAGGCACTCCTGCAACGGAGGGATTATATCCTTATGGGCCCCCCCGGACAAGGGTCCGAAGGCCGCGCCCTCGGCTAGGCCAAAGGACCCTAGAGTGGGGGCTATCCATTGACCGCTTTTAAAATCGGCTGAGCGTTACAACTTTCTCAGCCTTTTCGACATCTGCTTGTAGACTTCGTCGTCGCGGCGATAGCCGATCTTGAGCACGAGGACCGTGACGAGGTTCTTGCGGACCTCGTAGATCACACGATATGCACCGACGCGAAGCTTCCAGTAGCCATGGAGTTCGGCGCGCAGGCGCTCACCGTAGGCTTCAGGGTCTACTGCCAGCTTCTCGCGGACGGCCTTAAGAATCCGCGCGCGTGCGGCGCGGTCGATGGAAGGCAGGTCCCGGTCGCGGACCAGGGGATGGAACTCGACGGCCCAGGTCACTGAAAGCGTTTTTCGATCTCTGCGAGCGGCACGCTGCGGCCCTTCATCTTCAGGGCGCGACGGTGCGCCTCCGTGGCGAGCACCTGATCGGAGACTTCCTCCAGGGCGCGCTCCATCGCCTCGAAGCGCTCGGGATCCACGAGGACGGCGACGGATTTGCCGTGCTTCTCCAGTGAAACGGGGGTCTCCTTGAGTTGAGCCAGTATGACATCCATCCCGGTCCTCAACTCGGAGACGGCGGCGAAGGCGGTCGGGCGGCGGATGACTTTCATACCCACAGTATAGCGGCAGTGCTAAGCATTGTCAATAGTATAGCCATGTAAAATTACAAAATAATGACTAAAAAGACCGCTACAGCGTCCACCCCAGGCCCGCGAAGTAATGCGCCGTCCAGTAGTTGTAGCGGTAGGTGCTCTCGTAGAGCATGTTCGAGGTCGCGCGGCGATAGGAGCCCGAGAGCTTGAGGGCCAGGCGCTTGGTCAGGTCATAGCCGGCCGCCAGAGAAACCGTGTGGGTGTCCATGCGGATGGCCCGGGCTCCATACAGGCCAGCCGCATCCTGGGCCGGGCGGTGGTCGTAAGCGCGGCGGGTAAAGTCGTAGGAAAGTGCTGCGCTCAAGACCTTGCGCCACCGAGCGGCCGCGAAAGGCCCGACGGAGAGCTCCCCGTAGTCGTAGTAGCCGGGATTGAAGCGCGTGCTCTGGGCGTCGTAGTTGCTTTGGTTTGAGAAAACCCGGGTGTAGCCTCCATTAAGGCCCGCCGCCGACTCGAGGTTGCCCCACTGGGCAACACTGAGCCTAGCTGAGAGAGTGCCCACGGCGTAGATATCGAGCCGGTTCGAGTTTTGATACTCTCCCGAGACCGTGACGATTTTCTGGTCGCGATAAGGGCGCACCGAGGCCAGCAAAGAGCCGCTGATCAACGCCGCCTCGCGCGGCTGGGCGTCGGCCGAGAGCGTATAGTCGTAGGCGTTGAAGTCAAGCACGCGATCGCCGGAGTTGACCTCGGCGCCGAACTCAGCACTCTGGGCGCTGAGGGCGCGGTAATGGTAGAAGCGCACCGCGTAGGCGGTCAGGCTTTGCCGGACGGACTTGAAAAGCTCGCCGCCGGCGCGCTCGAGCTCCACGCCCGCGGAGAACTTATGGTAGTCGAATATCCCGTAGCCCAGCTTCTCGTCTTTGGAGTCCGTGATCAGCTCGTTCTTGTAGGAGAGGTTGGGCTTGATGTTCCACTCCGAGCTGAAGAGGTGTATCCACTTAAGCGCGACGGCGTTGTCGAGCGACTCAGCGGTGAGAAACCCCCCGCCCACCAGCTCGCGCACTTCGCGCGTGCGCCGGTATTGCCCGGTGACAAGCGGCACTACGGCATCGCTGTCGGAGAGCCGAATGCCGGGGCTGAACAGCCAGTTGGCGTTGCCCGAGAAGGAGGTGTTTTGGCCCTGGAAGAAAAACTGCCCGCCGAGCAGGTCGATCTTAGCCACAGGCGTCCACTCCACGGCGCGCGCCGTAACACCGAGCAACACCAAAGCCGCAGCCAGCGCGGCCCGAGGCGATCTTGCGTTCATGCTCGGGGTTTTATCACTGCCTGGGGCCCGGTGACGGGATGGGGCGGTCCTGGTTCGCGGCGTTGGAAGCGCCGGACAGGAACATGAAGTTCGGGCTCATGACGACGTCGATGTCGCCCTTCGTGAACTTCGAGCTGCGCAGACGCCGCTCGAAGTTTAAGCCCGTGAACAGGGAAGCGGAAGCATTGAAGTCGCCGGCGGCGGCCAGGACCTCGCCGAAGTCGTTGATGGCGAACTCGTCAGCCTCGAGCCAATCCCGCGGGTTGTTCAGGGCGAACCCCAGGGCCTGCTGCATAGGCGCGACGGCAGCGCCGTAGGTGATCGGCGCCTGCGGGTTTCCCGCCGGGGCGCCCGTGTTGTTGCGATCTGAGAAGACGACAGTATCGCCGCCGGCCTGCTGCGTGCCCGCGCCGGCGTCGGCCACGAGAGTCGTCCCATTCATGCGCTCGACAACATCATGGAAGAAGGCGGCGTTGACGGGGTCGTTCCTCTCCCCGAAGTCCAGGATGCCGTTGGCGTTGGTGTCCTGAAAGTTGAAGAAAGAGCGGCGGGACACGAAGTGGGCCAGGCCGGGAGAGGGCGAGAAGGTCGTCTGGGCATAGGCCATGCCGTTGGCGCCCGCGCTCACGAAAGCGTCGGTCCAGTATTCGCCCATATTTCCGACGCTGAGGTCCCTGATCCTGACATGCACGGGCTGGGTGCGCCACATCATGCCGGTGACATCCGTACCGGCAAGCAGGCCGTTGTTCGCCGGGCGGAAGCCCGAATCGCCCCAAATACGGCCGATGGCGGCCCCGTTGCCGTTGATGAACTCGTACTTGTTGCCGAACATCGTATGGAAGAAGGTGCCGCCGGGCGAGCCCAGGAACGTGTTCGTCTTGGGGTCGAACATAGGCTCACCCGCGAAGGTAAGGGATTGGAAATAAATAGATTTTAATATTAAGATGTGGTACCATGCCCCGTGGCCGATTTACCACGACCGTGGCTTCGGGTTTTCCCCGACCTAAACGAGGCGCAGCGT
>Ga0209515_10003954_pt1 | contig 20481 bp, 21 predicted proteins | sample Subgroupgradi54m_FD_187454 | JGI IMG/M metagenome (GOLD analysis project Ga0209515, IMG submission 187454) | Subsurface groundwater microbial communities from S. Glens Falls, New York, USA - GMW60B uncontaminated upgradient, 5.4 m (SPAdes)... ...
CCGAAGATTTCAAAGTCTTACGACCTCGTATTCAAAGGCCTTGAGATAGCGAGCGGCGCGCAGAGAATCCACGACCCCGACTTGCTTGTGAAGCAATTGAAAGCGCGCAATCTCAATCCCGATAATTTCGAGTGGTATATCGACGCTTTCCGTTATGGTGCGGTTCCGCATGCGGGCTGGAGCATAGGCGCCGAGCGTTTTTGCATGAAATTGGCAAATCGCTCGAACATTCGCGAGTGCGCTTTGTTCCCGCGAGACCGAAACAGGCTCACTCCTTGAAATCAAAACAACAAAAAAACATTTAAAACGGCAACGGGCTTAAGAGTTGGAGAAACTATGCCTAATTATTTCTACAACGGACGCAGCCTTACCGAGGGAGAGCTGGACGCAGTGCTCGATGCAGACCGCAAGACGCACGCCAGCGACGACAGGCTGCAAAAGACCGCGCGGTTGATTCAGGGAAAGCGCGTGCTCGAAGTAGGATGTGCAGGCGGAATAATAATCAATTATTTCGCCAGGATGCATCCCGACTGGAAGTTTACGGGAACGGACATTCTTTCCGAGTCAATCCGCATTGCAAACGAAAAGCACAAGCTTCCCAACACCGTTTTTGAAACGCGGGACTTGCTCAAAAAAAGGTTCCCGAAGAATTCTTTCGATTGCATATTATTTTTGGAAGTGATAGAGCACGTGAGCAACCCTGGCGAGTTTCTCAAGGAGTTTCACAACATTCTTTCGCCCGGCGGTTGCCTCATAATTTCCACGCCCAACGCCGTGTCGTCCCAAAACATAGCAAGGCACTTCGGGCAAAACATTTCCTCGCGCGTGAAGCAAATAATGTCCGAACCTGCAAACACGGGCACCCACTTGGACCACGTTGCTGCTTACGACGTTTTCACGCTCACCAGGCTTTTGGAGAGAAGCGGTTTTTCTTACAAAGAGCACAAGTACGCCCGCTTTACCCTCCCGCTTTCCAGGAGCAAGTGGGTGAGCTTGGATTTCTTGAGCAACGTTTTAAAGCCCCTTTCGGACGATTTGATCGTGAAAGCGGTTAAAAGAAGCTAGGCCTGGCATCACGCCTCTGAGCAGAACCCACTCTGGAAAAAGCCCTTGTGCGCATGGTTGGGTGAATTTTATAAACTATGCGCTTCAAAAGTATAATACGAAAAGATGGTGATCTGTAATGAAAGGAAAAGTAAAGATGTTTAACTCCGAGCGTGGTTTTGGTTTTATCACGGGAGACGACGGCAAGGACGTGTACGTACACAGCTCTGCGATTGAAGGCGGCGTAACGCTCGCGCCCGGCGACGCTGTCGAGTACGAAGTTGAATCAGGCGAACGCGGGCTGCGCGCAAAGAACTTGAAAAAGGCCTAAAGCGTGTTTTTGCAATCGTAGAAATGCCGCTTCTAACATTCATCGCCTAGCCTCGCGCAAAAACAGCGGTGTGCTCTTAGACTAGGCCTATGTGCAGGAGGCCGGATTTGAACCGGCGAACCCCTAAGGGAACAGCTCCTAAAGCTGTCGCATTTGACCAAGCTCTGCCACCCCTGCTTACGCTAAATAATGGTTTGAAAAGAATTTAAGGAAAAGGGAAGGCAGACGGAATAAAAGGAAAGGGGCGAGGCGGACTAATTGCCAGGGAAAAACCCGGGTTTTCCCTGAGGATTAGCCGTACATCGGGTTTTGCTGCATTTGCTGGTAGTTCTGGTGCATGGCCTGCATTTTTTCCATCGCGTCCTTCATGTTCTGCTCGACCTGCTTTCCTTCGCTCACCAATTGTTTTGTGTCGACTTTAAAGCCCGCGATTTTTGAAAGAACGCCCAAAAGCCTTGCCGCACCCAACGGGTCGAGAGGCTTGTTCGTTTCCACCATTAGGTTAGCGGCTGGAAACTTTTGCGCCGCGCACTCGGCAATCAAAACGCCGGAAACCCCTTGCGTCGCGCCTTCCTTAATCAAATCTATGCCGTTCGCTCGAAGCTGGTTTTGCACTTCTGGAGTGGAAGCAATGCCGTGGATTTTCTCAGACGGCGTTTCCAACGCAATGCCCGCGAGGCTGTAAATGCCTTTCGCCTTTTTTTCCTTCGCAAAATCAATCAATTCCCTTGCGAGGGGCAGGACTATGTCGGCGGGAATCACAAATTCCGAGAATAAAACCATGAGGTTATCCTGTTCGCTCGCGTAAATCCTTGCGGGGGAAACGGGCTTGTAGTCGTGGATTACGGCGATGGGCGGGAAGTGGCTCGAAGAAATGAAACCCACGAGCTTCATTGAAGGCCTAGAAGCCAAGAATGACGCTCCGATGGGGCCTATCATTCCTATTCCCGGAAACCCTTCGACGATTACGGGATTTTTCAAATTGATTTTCTCCATTTCCCTTATTTCGACAATCATGCGACCAACCCTTGGCATGCATTACGCCACAACGCATTATATTATTATTGCCCCGCGCAAGAGGTTGAACAAAACCAGCGACAACGGGGCCATTACCGCAAAATACACGAGCGCTTTCTCTTGCTTTTCTTCCAAGCGTGCTATGAAAATGCTTGAGACCAGAGCGAAAATCCCCAAGTAAAGCTGGGTTGCGAAGAGAATGGTTTGCTGTAATTGCACGTCAGGCTTCAAGTCCAAAAGCTCTTGAGAAAACCCTTGGCTGAGCGAAGAGGAAATGTTGAACAACAACGCCAGAACGATAGGCACCAGCACGCTCCCGCCTATCAGCAGAGTGTATTTCTGCAAGGCCAACGCCGACGAAGTTTCGCGCACGATTTCCTGCAGGGAGTATATGTCTTCAGCCACGTCTTTGAACATTTCACCCGAGTTTTTCGCTCCCGAACGGTAGAATTTCGAAAGCAAGTCGCAAGCCCTCTGCAGCAAGAGCGAAGAATTACGCTTTTTCATTTCCTTCAAAACTTCTTCCATCGGATAGCCTGCGTGCAATTGTTTCAAGCAGAGTTCGAATTCCTCGCTCAAAGCACCGAAATCGCCTTTCGCGATTGAATCAAAAATCTTTTCCACCGGCGAGTTCGAAGGGAAGGAAGCGATTTGAAACAACGCTTGCGGGAGGAAGTAGTCTATTTCCCTCTGCCGTTTTTCTTCCTTGTAATCCTCCGCAAAATTTTCGAGGAAAGAAAAAATTTTCATTTCACAACACCTTCGGCTTGGCTTCGCTCAAGTAAAACAAGATTGTGAAATCAACGAGCGGGAAAACGAACGCAAAGAAAACAACGATGTCTTGCGAAGAGAAGGTGAGGGACAAAAACGACGAGCCTATCATCACGTAAGCGGAAAACAACGCTGGTACTATCGTGCTTGCCGCAATGAACAGCAGCCCGAAGAAAGCTTGTTTCGCCGCGAACTCGCGGCTTTTGATCCTTTGCTGCTGTATAAGCTCGTCTGCAAGCTTTCTCAACGCGTGAGCGTCAAAGCCGTGCTCGTAAGAAAAAACCAATTGCATCGCGCTTCTCTTGACCGAAAGGCTGTCCACGCGGGAAGCGAAATTCGACAAGGCGTATTGAACGGGATATCCTGCCCGGATTTCGCCGACGATTTTTCTTATTTCCCCACTCAAAACCCCGTAACCTTCGCTTGCAGACTCGAGCATTTTCTCGAAAGGCGCGTTCAACTGCAAGTCTACCGCCGCGCTCCTCAAAAACAAGGGCAAATCCCGCTCTATTTCGGCAGCACGCCTTTTTTTCAAAAACCAAGGCAAGTAAAGCAGGAAAGAAAGACAGAGGACGAAAGCCAAGACTGCGGTTGAAACTGAAGCAGTGAGTCCCGCAAAAGCTGCCGAGAGAAAGAATGAAAGTAACGCAATTGCGATGGCAGAGGAAAAGCAAAACGAAGAGTATTTGCGCGCGTCGAGGCTAAGGGCGGACTGGGCCAAGTCGCGCTGCATACGCTTCATCGAAGCCGAATCGAAAGAAAAGCCGATCAAGGAAAAGCTTTCCACCAAAACGGGAAAATTAATTTTCACACTCCCGCGCCTCCGAAAGCGAAATCTTGCACTTGAGCAGTGAAAGCGCGAAAGCCCTTCGCCCTTGTTTTTTCCAGAAACTTTTCGCGCTTTGAAACCTCGCGCCAAAACTCGCGTTTGGAAAAACCGTAGTTTTGCAAAACCCGTTCCACCACGAAACTCGAACCCAGGTTTTTAGTTTTCACAAGCTTTCCGCTCTTGTTCGAAACGAACAAAAGCCTGGGCTTGGAATCCACTATTTCGGCTATTTCAGTAACCCTGCGCAATTCGCTTTGGCGTTTCGTCTTTCGGTCTAAAAACGAAATCCTTTTTTGCACTACGACCAAATCGATCGCATTCAAATCCTCGTCGCTTATTCCAAATGCTTTCAGCCTTTGCAGCGCTTCGGCAGAGGATTTTGCATGAAACGTAAAGAAAGAGCCTTTCGCCTGGCCTGCAAGCAGCGAGTCGAACAAAGCTTGCGTTTCTTCCGCGCTCCTCACTTCCCCCACTACAACCCTGTCGGGCCTCATGCGCAGCGTGTCTTTCACCAAATCCTTCATTCCCACGCCCAGCTCTTCGTTCGCTAGAATTTTCACCAAATGCTCGTGGAGAAAGAAAAGCTCGGGAGTTTCTTCAGTCACGATTATGCGTTCGTTCAACGGGATGAAAGAAAACAAGGCGTTGAGGGTCGTCGTCTTCCCGCTTCCGCTGTTTCCCGCTATGCATAAAGAAACGTCGCCGTACAAGACAGTCCACAAGAACGCAAGCGCGTCGAATGAGATTGTGCCTAAATCCGCGATTTCCCCCGCGTTCAAAGGGTTTTGGAGGAATTTGCGTATGGTAATCTCCACGCCGTTAAGGCAAATCGGCGGAATGCTCGCGTGCAACCTCGACCCGTCCGGGAGAATGGCGTTGATGCGCGGGTTTTGCGAAGTCACGCGCCTTCCGAGCGGCCGTGCGATTTTGTTTATCGTGTTTATCGCATGCTCTTCGCTCGTGAAAAAGGCGTTCGTTTCCAGCCAGCCTTTCTTCCTATGAAAAACAAAAATGGGCTTTCCAACGCCTATCACGGAAATCTCTTCCAACTCGTCGTCCGAAAGAAGGAAGTCCAAAACGCCGAACCCTTCCACGCAGTGCTTTGCCATGCCAACGATCTTTTCTCCTGCGGTCTTGTCGAGCAAAATGTTTTTTTCTTCGCACAATCTTTTGAGCAGGGAGTTTAAATCGCGGGAAGGCTCGTGCAACAACAAAGCCAATAGTTGCGAGAATATTTTCGATTCGTTCTCAGTCAAAACGACTTGGGGGACAGAATAAGGGGTTTTTCCTTCGCTTAAAGCCCAACCCAGGTTTTCAAGGCCTAATTGCATCAGCCGGATTCTCCGGGGTTCCAAAACAACCTATCGCCTAATTCAACCTTCCGCGACTCGCCGGGCGGAAGCTCGACCAAAAACTTCGCCGGCTTTGGCGAACTCAAGAAAGGTTTGAAGGGTCGAATGTTTTTGAAAATGCACACCACTCGCTTTCGCTCATCCAAGAAAACGGCGTCGAAAACCGGGCAGAAGAAAGAGTGTATCGAATTGCGCGTGGTGCCTTGGGAATCAAGTTCCAAGAGCAAGGGAAAAGCTTTCGGGGAAAACATAAGCCCTTTTGCTTTTTGAAAGAAAGTCCTGGCGTGAAACGCCTTCCACAACACTCTGCCGTTCTTTAGAACTAGTATCTTACGCATCTCAAAACATAAAGCAAGCAAGAGTTAAAAAGACTTTCAAGAGTTATCTAGTCATGCGCAGACTATCACACTTGGCCATTATTCCTGACGGCAACCGAAGGTATGCAGCAAAACACAAATGGCCATTTCAACGATCATACCAAGCAGGCTTCAACAAAATTAAAGACGTTTTGGAGTGGAGCAAGGAACCCGAAAAAATAACCTTGTGGGCAATGTCTCTGGACAACATCTTGAAGCGCTCTTCTTTCGAAAAGAAAATCTTGTTCAAGCTCATGGCGAAGCACGTGGAGCAAAGCATTCAAGACCAGCAGTTTGTCGAGAAGGGCGTGCGCGTGGGCTTTTTCGGAAGGAAGGAATTGCTTCCGCAGGAATTGAACTCGCGCTTCCAGCTTTTGGAAAAGCAAACCGAGGGAGGGAGAAAGCAATTGAGCATAGCAATCGCCTATTCAGGAAGGGACGAGCTTTTGAACGCGGCGAAAGCACTGGCGTTCGACGCACAAACAGGAAAACTAGACCCTTCGCTTTTGACCGAAGAGCAATTCGAAAGATACTTGTACTACAGCGATTCTCCGGATTTGGTTATTCGCACTGGCGACGCGCATAGGCTTTCGGGATTGATGCCTTGGCAGACTGCGTACAGCGAAATTTACTTTTCGAAAAAGCTCTGGCCTGAATTCACGAAAAACGATTACGAAAAAGCGGTGGAATTCTATAAAGCCACTGAAAGCAGGAAAGGAAAATAATCTAAAAACGATTAGGATGAAGAAGGTGTTCTCGGTTTAAAGCTATGATTAACTCTGCTCGGATATAATTTTCTTTAACCGGTTTGAAATACTTTTCGCCCTTTTCTTTGAATTCGTCAACCAAAAGCTTTGAGTAAAAACGACTTTCAACTCTGGTCCGGCTGTTTAAAGGAAAAACTTTTACGCGCCGTCCGTCTTCTAATTCAAAAACTATTGGTTTCAAGCATTTTGATTCAATGTTAGCATCTAATCTAGAACTAAAGTGCGGAGTTTTATTCAAGCGGTGTTCTTGACCAGGTCTTATGATTTTTTCAGCCATTTACTACTCACAAAATACTAAGCAAAAAGAAGTTTAAAGACGTTATTGCCTTTTGCTTGCAACAATAAAATCTATGTCGCCCATCAATGCATCACATCTTGGCCGGTTCGTGATTCCCTACGGATGAAATCAGCAACTATGAATCGTATAGTCATTTTTGCTAGAGTCGCTCCCCCTGCACTTTTTCATTTGCGTAATGGTTTCGCTCAGGTAGTCACCTGGATAACTTCAGCCCAAGAAGGTTGGAAATTATTGACCCTAATCGTGTTTTCGCTTGGACCCAAGGGTTGGTCGACTAAGCGGACGTCGTTCAAGCGCGAGATTGCGTGGGCTTGCGCCGAACCCATGTTCAAGCCGTTACGGTTGAGGGTGAGCGTGAAGGATATTGGGGTTGAAGCGGTGTTGCGTATCGTGAAGTACAGATCGCCGTTTTGCCAGTTTCCGAAACGCTCGACCAGCACCATGGAGTCGGATGAAGTGGCGTAAGTCAACGGTTCCCAGCCGCCTTGGTTGATTTCCTTAATGAGTGGAAGGTATTTTTGGTAGAGCGGCCTGTCCCTCTCGTACCAATACACGCCTCCAGTCTGTCCAGTCCAATAATCACCGTTGGAATATGAACTGAATCCTGGGTAGAACCCGTAAAACAATGATACGTTGAAATAGTTCGTCCAAGCGTTAAAGTCGTAAGAGTTTGCGTCGTACATGAGGATTCCGAAAGGACGCTTGCCTGCAAGCAACCGATGGTAGAGAAGTTCCTCTTCAGAGGGCTGTGTACTCCATGAGTTAATCCACTTCTCTTCCGCCGCTGAATAATCGAAAAGGTCTGCGCCAAAAGGAGTAGTGTGGTAAGCAATCAAGTTAGCCATGGTGTACTTGCCAGGGTAATTATCATGGACTTCGTGCGCTATGGCACTTGCTCCTTCGTAATTGCTGAACCAGTTCGGGATGCCGAGAGTAAACTGCGGCCTCGTTTGGAACGTCAGCGGAAGGCGTGCTTTAGCCCAATTATCCTCCCTTACGTCAAGCATGCTCCCGTAACCGTAATAACTGTCTACATACTGCCCGTTGAGGGTAGTGGTGGCCATGAACTCTTTCACAACACCATTCCAATCGTTGTAGAACTTGTTTATCGGATAAGTAGAGTTAAACGCATCGGGGTTGAAGTCCAAGACGAACGCGGTGCAGCTGTTGTAACCGATTTTGTTGCACCATAAGGGGGGGTTCGGCGGGCCGTTGTAGAAGAAACTGTACTTTCCAAATGAATCCAGAGAACTGTTCCAAGAGCCGTAGCCAAGCACTACCTTAGCATAATTGTCCGGGTCGTTTCCTGCAGCCTGTTGGCGCACTGCATCGATAAGCTCTTCATAAGTCGGCGTTTGAGCGAAATAAAATTTCAACCAATAATCTGCAGGTTCGGTCACGTAATTGAACGTCATGATTCCTTGGGATGAGTAATAATCTAGCGCATCCCGATAGCCTCCTGCCTGGAATCCATCAGAAACAGCACCGATTTTAAAGTCACCTACATTCGTGACATCCCGGATGCGTTGCCAGAAGGGCGTCACTGCCCAAGTTCCTTCTTTGGAAGCAGGAATTCTCCTCTTAAAGAAATCTGTGTAATGCGAGTAGTAACCTCCTCCCGTAGGCGATGCGGGGCTGCCTAAAGCGCGCCTGAATGAAGTTGCTGAATCGGTTCCTGGAACCCGGTATATCGAAAACTTGACTGAAGCTTTCCTCGGAAACTTCTCGGTCAAACGCGAAAGCCCTAAGTCAAAAACCGTGTAGTATAAGTTGACAGGGCCTTTGCTGAACGCAAACCGGTTTATTCGCGGGGTATTAAGAGGGTATGCGAGGGAAAGCGTGCCCCAGGATGAGGAGATGGCCGACCACGGGTACTTGCCGTAAAAGCCATTCGCGCCGATGTCCGTATTCTCCCTGGCCAAGAACTCTGTTCCGGTAAACTTGAAGTCTTGATTCCAATTGTAATACTCTTTGTTTCCGGACGCAATGGAGATAGACTCTCGCGAATGATTGGCCCAACTCACCGCGTACGTGCTAGTGTCTATAGGCAGCGCGAAGTAAAGCGAAATCCCGCGGCCTTGGTCTTGGCCGGAAGAATCTTCAACAACCGCATCAACATCAATCCTGTCCGAGAGGGTAGTGAATGTTGCGGTCAAGCTCAAGCCCAAACTCGCAATTACCGCAGTTTGCGTTATCACGTTGTTGTTTAGAACCGACTGTCCCGTAAACTTCATCCAGTTTGAATTACCGCCTGCATCCCTAACGAAAAACCCGCTTGCATACTCGGAATTGGGATCTGAAATTTGAAAGCTATTCACTTTCAGCAAGCTCACGGCTCCACTGTCTTTCCTCAAGCTCAACTGCAATCCGTCCGAAGTCGATATTGACACGTTATCGCCTGAATCGGGGTAATTCGGGGGCTTGTTTGTTGAAACGGCAAACTTGTCGAATTCAAGGGAATTGCCGCGGTAAAAAACCGCGTAAGAACCGAAACCCGGAGACGGGCTTGGACTGGGCGAGGGCGAAGGACTTGCGGAAGGCGAAGCACTCGGGGAAACTGAAGGCGAAACGGAAGGCGACGGGGAAACGCTGGATTCGCTTTCACCGCCAGTCCTATTTCCAGGATAAGAGCCGCACCAAACTTCGTCTGCACCAAGGCTTCCTAAGCACTCGGCAGGTTGAGTTAGGCTGACGCAATACCGTCCTGGAGAGTATTCGTACTTGGATTTCTGCACTTTTCCGCAAGGGTTCCACTGGGAACCGATATAGCAATTAGAATCTTTGGCCAGTTTCGAAAGGCAGGAGGTAAACTCTATTGACTCGCTCTGGGAGGTAAACAAGTTTCCGCGAAGAACGACAAAGCCTATCACAACTAAAAGCAGTAAGCCCGCAAGCAGTAGGACGTATTCAAACAAACCCTGGCTTTTTTTGAAGTGCACGAAAGAAATAGGCAGGCTGGTTAAAAAACTTGGTAAAAAGACAAGGGCATTATTTTAACACGAAGTCCATGTCGCCCATTCTTTCGAGAAGAAAGGGCATTCCGGTTATTTTTGCAGAAGCAAAGGCCAAATCCAACCCCGCGTTCGGAAGGGAAAACAACTTCGAGTGCAAAAACCAATGCATTTTGAAAGTCTTCTCATACGCTTTTCTCCATCTCTGCTCGTAATCCAAAACGCCGTTCTCAAAATAATTCTCGATTGCGTTAGCCGCTTGCCCTCCGCACAACCCGCCGAAAACAATACCCCCGCCTGTCGTAGACTTAACTTGCCCCGCCGCGTCTCCCACGAGCAAAACACTTTCTTTTTGCGTTTGAGCTCGCGGGAATAACGGAATCGAGTAGTTGAATTCCCTTCCACTCTTTTGCCCTTCGTTCAAAGAAAGTTTTTTCAAAAGCTTTTCTTTCCCGGCGTTCAAAGCCGAAGGGTTGGTTGTTGCAAGACCCACCCTAGCCAAATTTTCGTTGACCGGAACAACCCAAGCGAAGAAATTTGGTGCGATAGACTGGTCGAGGAAAACGTGCACTTTATCGGTAGGATTTTGTTCAAAATTAAATTCCGCTTCCCATGCAGAAACAAAGCGTTTGAAAGGCGGCAGTCCACTTTCGCGTGCTATTGTGGAAGACAACCCGTCGCATCCTACGACGACTTTCGAATGAAATTCCCCCGAAGGCGTTTGCACGTTCCAGCCGCCGTTGTTTTTTTGCAATCCCCTTGCTCCCGAATCCACGAACAACTCTGCCCCAGCATCTACAGCCTCGTCAACGCACTTTTCGTCGAACGCTTGGCGGTCAAGCACGAAAGCAACGGGCTCGCGCGTTGAAACCGTAAAAGAAAAACGCGGGGAGTGAACAACCGCACCGTGGATTTCATTCAAAACCGTTTTCTTGAAATCAACGCCCACGCGGCGCAGCCCGTTCGCAGAAACGAGTGCAGTGCACTTGTTGAATTTTCCCGGCAAAGAGTGTTCTTCCAAAAGCGCGATGCTGGCATTTTTTCTAGCAATGGCTTTTGCAGTCATTCCTCCCGCGCACGACGCACCGACAACCACGCAATCGAAATTCATCAAACCACAATCCTCAGTCTGAAAAACGGAGTTTTAAGAGTGTTGCGAACATTTTCAGCGCGGTCCTGATGCCGTTCAAATAAGTTATGGTTCCGCCTTCCTTCATGTGCCATTCCACGGGCACTTCTTCAACCTTCAAACCCAGCTTTCTCGCTTGAACGAGCATGTCGATGTCCCAAACGAAGTTAGTCGTTTTTATCCGGGGCAGGATTTTTTTTAATGCATTGACCTTGAATGCCTTGAAGCCGCACTGCGTGTCGTTGAAAGGGAGGGAAAACAAAATCCGCTCGATCAAGTTGAACGATTTCGCAAAAACAAGCCTGACGAAAGGAACTTCCGCTTTCGACCCTTGCAAATAACGCGACCCTATCGCGACGTCATTTTCCTTCAATGCACCCAGGAATTTTTCCATTTCGTTAGCAGGAACGGAATAATCGGCATCCATCATGAAAACCGTTTCTCCTTTTGCCGCAGCAAGCCCTTTCTGCAACGCCCCTCCTTTCCCCAAGCGTTTTTTGAAAGCCAAAACCTTGAATTTGCTTCCAACCTTGTTTTTTCTCGCAAAAGCTTCCACAACGCTGGGCGTCGAGTCCCAACCGTCTGAAACCACTATCACTTCAAAATCGCTTTTGTTTTTCTTGAAAAAACCCAGGATTCCTCCCAGAACGGGCGTAATGCGCTTTTCCTCGTTGAAAGCGGGAATGACTACGGAAATTTTCAAAAACAAACACCGTTAATGCAAAACACTTTCCAATGCAGGCAGCCTGGCGAAAGAAGGCATTGCGCCGGAGAACAGTGCGTAAATCCTCTGCAAATCCGCCCGCGTCCTTCCTTCAAACCTCGCGCTCAACAAAGATTCGGTCTGCGACGCGCGCACCAAACCCCACCCGCCCTCGTCGGAATACTTCACCCCGTCAATGGTCAAAAGCCTTAGTTTTTTCGAAGAAAGGCTTTTTTTTGCTTCATCTACAGCTTCGAACTTGTTTTCGCAGGGAATGCGCAATTCGCGCGTCGCGAAATAATGCTTTACCGTCGAAGCCAAAGAAGAAGCGCTTTTTCCTGATTTTCGCAAGATTTCGCAGAATTTCGCAGCAGCGAAAATCCCGTCATCAAAACCGTTGTTTTCCGCGAAGCAAACGTGCCCGGTCGTTTCGCAAGCGAAAACCGCGCCGTTTTTCATCGACTCGCGGACTGCGATCCTGCCAGCCTTCGTTTCAATAGCTTTTCCCCCCAGTTTTTCTATTTCCTCTCTCACGGCGAGGGAACAACGCAGTTCAAAACCCACTGTCGCATTTTTCTTTTTGCGGAAAACGTCGCGGATGAACAAAACGTTCGCATCGTCGCTTTTCACTATTTCGCCTTTCTCGCTGATGAAAACCGCCCTGTCGCCGTCCCCGTCGAATGCAATGCCCAAATCCGCTTTCTCACGCACAACGCGCGTTTGCAAATCGCGAACGTTCTCGGGCTTTGATGGATCGGGCAAGTGGTTGGGAAAACGCCCGTCTTGTTCACAGTACAAAGCAATCACTTTTGCACCCAGTTTTCTCAACGCGCGCACGCCCACGCCGCCCACTACTCCGTTCCCGCCATCTACTACTACTTTCAAACCTTCAAGACTCGGAATTTTCGAGCAAGTGAAACGCAAGTATTCGTCCAAAACGCTTTTTTCATGCACTTTCCCCCACGCGATTTTCGGCTTTTCCTCGAATTTCTTCGACTCGAAAATTTTCCTCACTTCGAGTAATTGCCTCGAGCTCAAAGGCCATATGCCTGAAAGCATTTTCACGCCGTTGTACTGCGGGGGGTTGTGCGAGGCGGTTATAACAGCAGCCCCGTCCGCCTTCAATGCAAAAGCGCCGAAGTAAACGACTGGCGAAGGGACTACGCCTGTATCGAAAGTAGCACAGCCTGTAGAGCAAAGGCCTTGCAGGAAAGCTTTGTAGAGAGAAGGCGAGGAAAGGCGGTTGTCCCTGCCGCACGCTATTCGCGGAGTGCGTTTTTTACCCGCCCTCGATTCCTTCAAAACGAAAGTGCCGAATGCCTTTCCCAAATTCGACGCTTCGCTTTCAGTAAGGCTTCCGCCGTATATGCCGCGAACATCGTAACCGCCGAAAATGCTTTCTTGCGAACCCAACTCAACCACCGTTGCTAGAAAGTAAAAGCGCGTTTGCTTAAAAAACCAGCAAATGCTTTTGCAGGAAAACATTTAAAAAGGTAATACTTCGTAATACTTTCCTTTGTTTGGTGTGAGAAATGATAACGAGGGTAAGCTTGACTATGGAGACCGAACTCTTGAAGAGGATAGACACGCTTGTAGACGGGGAAGGGCTGAAAAACCGTTCGCAAACCATTTCCCTCTTGCTGCGCGATGCGCTCAAGGGGATGGCGATTGGAAAGGCGTTCGTGCTTGCAGGGAAGAACAACTTCCTTTTGGAAAAAATCCTCGCTTGGCTGAAGAAAAACGGAATTCGCAAGGTCATAATCGCGACGGGAAAAAACAATTCGCTTGAGGAAAGGTATAGCGACGGTTCAAAAATGGGCTTGCAGATAGAGTATTCTTTCGATGAGAACAAGGGGACTGCTTTTGCTTTAAAGAAAGCGAAGAATTCGCTTAAAGAACCGTTTTTGCTTTGCTATTCCGACGTTTTTTGCGAAGAGCTCGTGCTGAAGGATTTGCTTTCGTTCCACAACATGCAGAAATCCGATTGCACGCTTGTCTTGACGTGGAGCAAGCATCCGAGCAAGTATGGCGTGGCGAAAATGTTGGGTGCGAAAATAATCGATTTCGAGGAAAAGCCTTCGAGCGCCGAAGGCTTTCTCATCAACGCGGGCATTGCCGTATGCAATCCCAGCGTGTTCGAGCTTTTGGAAGGGACAAGCTTCGAGAAAAACGCCTTGCCTGCGATGGCAAGGGAAGGAAACCTCTCAGGATACGCGTACTACGGAAAATGGATGCACTGAGGTGAAAGGAAAAATGCAGGAAGAACTTTTGATACTCCCCTTCGACCACAGGGGAACGATGACGGAAAAACTTTACGGGATAAAAGGACGCGAGCCTACTGCTGAAGAAACGGCGGCAGTCGTGGAATTGAAGAGAATTGTTTACGAGGGCTTTCAGTTGTCTTTGAAAAACGGGGTTCGGAAGGAAAAGACGGGAATTCTCGTGGATGAACAATTCGGGCTCGAAATTTTGAAAGAAGCGAAAGCAAAGGGCATTACGATCGCCCAGACCGTCGAGAAATCCGGGCAAGAAGAATTCCACTTCGAATACGCAAACTGGCGGGAGCATATTAAAAACGTGATGCCGGACTACGCGAAAGTGCTCGTGCGGTTGAACCCCGAAGGCGACGCTGGACTCAACGAAAGGCAGCTTGGGCGTTTGAAAGAATTAAACGATTTTCTCCACTCGGTCGGCGTAGGATATTTGTTCGAACTCATCGTAGCCGCTACTCCGACACAAATGGCGAGTGCGGACGGGTCGAAAGAAAAATTCGACGCGGAAATAAGGCCAAAACTCATGGTGAAAGGAGTGAAAATGATTCAAGACCACGGCATTGAACCACAAGTTTGGAAACTCGAAGGCGTTGACAGGAAGGAAGATGCGGAAGCATTAGTACGGCAAGTCAAGGCGAACGGCAGAACTGCAGGGATAATCACTCTCGGAAGGGGGGAAAACAAGGACAAGGTGTGCGAGTGGTTGAAAGTCGGGGCAAAAATCCAGGGCGTAATCGGATTTGCGGTAGGAAGAACGGTTTTCTGGGATGCGATAAAAGGATTCAAGGAAAAAACCTTGACGCGAGAGCAGGCGGTAGAAATGGTTGCACGAAACTACAAGGAATTCGTGGATTTGTGGGAGGGCGAGAAGAATGGATAGAAACCTTTCGCTCGATTTCGTGAGGGTTACCGAATCGGCGGCAATAGCAAGCGCACGTTGGGTGGGAATGGGCGATAATCATGCCGCCGACAAGGCTGCAACCGAGCACATGCGCGCCAGGCTGAACAACATAGAATTCAAAGGAAGGGTTGTGATCGGGGAAGGGGAAAGGGACGAGGCACCCATGCTTTACATCGGCGAGAGCGTTGGGAACGGCAACGGTTTTGAATTCGACTTGGCAGTAGACCCGCTCGAAGGGACGAACTTGGTTGCGAAAGGATGGCCGAATGCAATGAGCGTTCTTGCGGCGGGAAAAAGAGGCAGTTTGCTTCACGCTCCCGACACGTACATGGACAAGCTCGCGGTTGGGCCCGAAGCGATGGGAAAAGTCGATTTGGATTACGCTCCGGAAGAAAACATCCGCATTGTTGCCGAAGCACTTGGGAAAAAGCAAAGCGAAGTCACTGTAGCAATGATGGACCGCGAAAGGCATTTGGAATTAATGAATAAAGTGAGAAGCGTTGGGGCAAAGATAAGGCTTATCACCGATGGCGACGTTTCCGCAGCGTTGGCGACAGCAATGCCCGAGCACGGCATTGACCTGCTGCTGGGCGTAGGAGGCGCGCCAGAAGGGGTTATCTCTGCAGCGGGAATGAAGTGTTTGGAAGGAGAATTTCAAGGAAGGCTGAAGTACAGGAACGACGAAGAGAGAAAGCGCGGCGAGAAGATGGGCATTGACGAGGGAAAAAAGTTTTCGATGGAAGAATTAGCGAAGGGCGAAGTGCTTTTTGCTGCGACTGGCGTCACCGAAGGGCATTTGCTGAAGGGCGTGCATTTCGCGTCGAAACACGTTTTCACCCATTCAGTAGTAATGCGTTCGAAAAGCAAAACCGTCCGTTTTATCGAAGCTTTTCACGACAGCGAAATCCAAAGAAAGTTTTGATTGGAAGGTGGTATGGAATGAAAGCGATGATTCTTGCAGGAGGGAAGGGAACGCGGTTAAGGCCTTACACCCACTCCATCCCGAAATCCATGCTTTTGCTGGGGAGAAAACCCATTCTCGAGTACACCATACGGCATTTCAAAAACGAAGGGTTCACGGACATCATTCTTGCGGTCGGGCATTTGCGCGAGCAAATCGTCGATTATTTCGGCGACGGAAAGAAATTCGAGGTGAAAATACAGTACAGCGTCGAGGACGGCGAATTGGGCGACGCTGGGAGCGTCAAAAACGCGGAAAAACTTTTGAAGGGGGAAGACCATTTCATCGTTGAAATGGGGGACCACCTCACCAACCTGGATTACAGGAAAATGGTTGCTTTCCATTTGAAGCACAAGCCCCTTGCGACTATAGGGCTGAAGAGAATGGGAACGCCGTTCCAGTTCGGCACTGCTGCGATAAACGACAAGCTTGAAGTTGTCGAATTCCAAGAAAAGCCCATCATCGAGCATTTGGTCAACGCTGCGATTTACGTTTTCGACAAGCGCGTTTTCGATTACTTCCCTCGGAAAGGGGGGATTTCTTTCGACGTGCTGCCCAAGCTAGTCAAGGAAAGAAAGCTAAAGGGATTCGTTTTCGACGACTATTGGATTGACGTTGGGGGAGTGAAAGAATACGAAGAACTCAACCAATCCGTAAGCGTTACGGACTTGATAAGCCACGCTAACGGCAAGTAATTTTTCTTTTAGAAAAAAATTAGGTAAAGAAAAAGAAAAAAAAGAGGGGAGGGTTACGACCCTACCCGCACTCAAGCGGTTTGAGTCGCAACCGGCGTGGGAACTTAATCTTCCGTTTCAGCCGTTAGTTCTACAACTTCCGCTTGGCCTTCGGCTTCGATTGAAGCGACGGGAGTCGCGGTTGCGATGTCTGCGGAAACCTGTGCCGAAATGTCTTGAGCAACTTGCACTTCAGCAGGCACGTCTACAGCCGAAACTTCATCAATATCCGCAGTAGGCTGGTGGTTCACGATCGCGTTTATCAAGCGGTTGATGTGCTTGATGAGCTGAACGGACTCGTGAGCCGCAATCCACTTTTGCCTCAGCGTTACGCTCGCATCGGTCGAAGTCATTATTGCCAAATTCGCTTCGAGCTTGGCTATGACCTTGTTCAAGCGTGCGGTTTCCAAGCCATTCGCTTGAAGCTTTGCTTGAATGGACTTCAGCTCAGGCAAGATGCTCGCAACTTTCTTTGCGACACTGTCAATCCTGTATCCAACCATCCAGTAAATCGCGTTTTTGCGGAATTTTTCCTTCCAAGCCTCATTCACGCTGTTCACTATCTTGCGTTTTTCCTCAACGGTCGAAGCCGCTTCGAAAGCCAACGATTGCTCCTTCACGAAGGAAACGAAAGCGTCGATTTCAGCCTGGGGAACACCGTATTCGGAAAGCTTTTGCGCGCGTTCTATCAACGCGGCAAAGCTAAAATGCCAATAAGCAACGTCTTTAGGCTTCAAATCGCTCCTCAAGCACTTGTAGTACTCTTCGGCAGTAATCTGGGGCCTCTTGCATTTGTTGCGCAATTCAGCCCCAATCCCGTCTTCCACTTCCGTGATTTTGTCGTCGTACTCCTTGTGCATTACTTTGACTGCTGAAATGTGCGCAAGCCACTTTGCTTTTATTTCACTGCCGGTCGAAGAGTCGACAGCAACTAGTGAAGGGCAATCCGCTGCGCCTGAAGCACAAGCAATTGGAATCGGCGTAGGCGTACAGTCTGCAGCACTGGTAGAACAAGAAGGCACTATTCTATCACATTTCTCTTGATCTGAAGCCTTGGCGAAGCACATGTTGGAGTAAGTCTTGCCATCCGCGCAAACTACTGGTGCGTATTCAAGAGTGCAGTATACCGGCCTTGCACAATCTGCAGCAGTAAGGCAAGGAGTTTTAGCTCCAGTATCCGGCCTTCTTGCAACGGCAGACGGCCTTAGGCATTTGCTATCAGCAAATCCCGAAGCCCTTGCAATGCAAGGATTCCAATACTTCCTCCCACTGCACACTACAGGACTAAAAGTCTTGGGACACACGACAGAAGGCCTGTCTTGTCCGCCCGGGGTGCTCGGGTCAATACCGCTTCCTGAATTGGAAGAGCCCTCGGTCTCGGCGTAAGCCAACACGGGAAGCAGTCCAATCACTGCAAAACCCAATAACAATACTCTCGCAAGAGAACCTGCGTCATTCAAACCCATTATTTACCACCTCGCGAACAAACGCGATTTTCATTTTTCAAATTTTGGCGAGAGTTTTTTGTTCTCGCGGAAACAATTGCCTTTCAGCGAGTATTTAAGCATTCTTTCAAAACGAAGCTTTACGAAAGCCGAAAGAAGCCTTCTCCCGCCTTTTTTCGCCCTGCAAAGCTTTACGACGCTTTATTCACCCGCTCGTTCAAGCCGCAAGCTGACCATTTCGTCATGGTTAAAAAAAGGCTAGAGCGTAAATGAAGTATGAACGGATTGAAAGGGGTTTTCCTTCTGGCGGTTGTTTTTCTCGCCGCAGGCGTGAATGCCGCGACTTTGAAAGGAACGGTTTTCGACTCAAGCTTAGAACCGATCAAAGCTATAGTTACAATAAACACCACCCCCGAACAGACTTTCGTGGCGCAAAACGGCTCTTTTTACTTTGAACTCCAGAGAGGCACTTTCCAAATAACCGCTGTTGCGAAAAACTATTCCGTTTCCGAAACAGTATCCATAGTTTCGGAGGGGGTTTTCAACATAGATTTGGTTTTGCTTAGTTTCGACGCACCAGACCTCGACATTCCGAATGTTACCGAAGAAAGCAGCTTGGTAAACCCGGACAACCAAACGCCCAACGGGCAAGAATCCCGCCAAAGCCAGTTCGACTGGAATTCAATCATGCTTCCGTTAGTCGTACTCATTTTCGCTGCGATAGTGTTCTTTTTCAACCGCGAGTTCAACAAGGCCGTCAGCGAAATCAAGAAACTCCAGAAAACAACAATCAAAGAAAAGCGGGAAAAACGGAGAGAAAAGCCTGCTGCTGCAATACGCCCTATTCCAACGGCGGGTTTGAACGACTTGCAGCAGGAAATCCTGGAAGAGCTGGGCAAAAACGAGGGGCGAATGACTCAAAAGGAATTGCGCAAATTGCTTCCCTTTTCCGAAGCCAAAATCTCGATAGAACTCGATTTTCTCGAGGAGAAAGGTTTGATAAAGAAATTCAAAAAGGGAAGGGGCAACGTCGTCGTGCTGGTGGAAAAGTGAAAGCTAAAGCGAAAACCGTAAGGCAAGTGCAGGCCGTGGTTTTTTTCGGAAAGAAAATCGTACTTTTGAAAAAACGCGATTCGCGTTTTGAAAACGGCAAATGGGTTTTCCTTGAGAAAGCGTATTGGCGTTTGCCGAAAGGAAAGCTGGAGAAAGGAGAAAGCTCAATGCAAGGATTAAAGCGCGAATTGCACGAAGAATGCGGTTTCACAAAAATTTTTTCGGCAAGGAAAGTTTTCCATTACGATTACGAAGCTCCGAAAGGAACGCTCAGAAAAGTCGATTGCTACGCCCTTCGCATAAGCCAAAAGCCCAAGCTCACTGCAAACGCAAGACAAGAGGGAATCGAAAACACTGCATTGGTTTCACCAAGCGCAGCGTTGAAAAAACTCCATTGGCAAAAGGAGAAAAAAAGCCTGAAAGCCGCATTGGCAAAGGAAAAGCTTTAAAAACCCAATAGCGCTTATTCATCGGCGCGAACGCTACATCTTGCGTTTTTAGAGCGTTTTTTGTCCTTTTCAGGGCATTTGCGGGAAAAAAGGGGGCTGTTGATTGAAATGAAGGGAGGAAGGCATGCATGATTTGCCCTTACTGCGGACACCCTGAGACTGAAGTTCTGGAAAGCCGCGATTCCGAAGACTCCACGCGAAGGCGAAGGGAGTGCGAGAAATGCAAAAAGCGCTTTACCACTTACGAGCGAGCCGAAAGTTTGGACTTGGTCGTGATAAAGAAGGATGGGAGGCGCGAGAAATTCGACCACGACAAAATCAAAGCAGGCATAGTGCGTTCGTGCCACAAGCGCCCCATAAGCACTGAGCAGATAGACAATTTCGTGGCTGAAGTCGAACGAGAGCTGCGCGGGTTGGAAGAGACGGAAATCCCTTCCAGCAAAATCGGGGAGATAATAATGGAGCGGCTCAAAAAATTGGACAAAATCGCTTACGTGCGCTACGCTTCGATTTACAAGGAGTTCGACACGCCCAAGGATTTCGCGAAGGAAGTGGAAAAGCTTTCGAAGAAAGAGTGATTTGGAATTTTAACAGAAGACGAAAGAAAAGAGGGTGAGGGGAATGGCAGCGCAGATGGTGATAAAACGAAACGGGGAAGTAACGGATTTCGATTCATTAAGAATAAAAAACGCCATGGTCAAGGCCGTGAAAGCGGTTGGAACGCACTTGCCCGAGGAAACCGTCGACCAACTCACCCTAGAAGTTTGCGAGGAGATCGAAACCCGCTTTACCGAATTCTACCCGAACGTCGAAAACATCCAAGACATCGTCGAGAAGCATTTGGTAAAGCACGGCTTGTACGAGATTGCGAAAGAATACATCCTCTATCGCGCGAAGCGCAGCGAAGAACGCGAGTTGCAGCGAAAGGAAAACATAGAAAAATCGCTGCTCGGAAAATTGCGCGTGAAAAAACGCGACGGGAAAATAGTGGTGTTCGACGCGAACAGAATCAAGAAAACCATAACGCGCGTGAGCAAAGGCTTCGACGCGATATCGCCGGAAACGATCGCGAGAGAATTGGTGAAAAACGTTTACGACGGGGTTTCGACCGAAGAGA
>Ga0209515_10003955_pt1 | contig 20479 bp, 12 predicted proteins | sample Subgroupgradi54m_FD_187454 | JGI IMG/M metagenome (GOLD analysis project Ga0209515, IMG submission 187454) | Subsurface groundwater microbial communities from S. Glens Falls, New York, USA - GMW60B uncontaminated upgradient, 5.4 m (SPAdes)... ...
TTGATGAAGTGCATGCGGAATTGGGCATTCCGCCGTTTTCGCCCGAAAAATCCGGTATCGAGCTAAAAGATAGAAAAGATCTTGCGCAGAAGCATTTGCACAAACGCAATACCGATTGGAACATCGAGGATCAAATAAGCTTGCTCATGAGTTATTTTCTGGATTACAGCGAGAAAATGGAAAATATCGGTGAGAAAATTCTTGCGCGGACGCAAAAGGAAGTGCTTGATCCGCTCATGCAATCCGGCGATGAAAAGGTTTTTGCTTTGCCGAGCGTTGATGATTGGTTGACATTGCAAATGATGTATTACGTCGATGACGCTATCTATGAAAACCGGGCAAAGCAAATGGCGAAATGGTCGCTGGGAGCTTCCGCGTTTCTTTTGGGTTTAATGGGTCCGCACCTCAGGCGTCAGCACGATGATGGGGTTGACCGGGGAGACATGGTTATTATTCCCATTCTTATGTCGCGGGTTCTTCCTCGATTAGAAGAGCTTTTGGATAAAACGGAGATGGCAAGAGCGAATGGGGAATACGGAACCGAGTTTGAACGGGAGGCCAAAGAGCTGACAGGCGCGCTCTTGAACGTTTTCATGTTTATTCCTAATCATCCGTTTCACTCTGTTGAAGAGGGTGCCGAGCGATCGTTCGCATTTTACCGCAGTCATTATTTTGACATTTGGATGAAGCAGATCGAATTATCAGGGATAAGAGAGCCTTTCAAGATCATCCACCGTGCAGCGTCGGCTTTTCCCGATCTGTTTCCGAGCGAACGTATTCCTCCCTTTCTCCTGTATTGGAACGATTCAGCACATGGTATAGGACATATGGCGCGTGTCATTAAAGCCAACCAACTCCGGCATCTTACCGGTGATGAGGCGATTACACTTTGGGATACCGTTTCCGGTTCAGAAAAGGCCGATGCTTATCGCGAGAGGACGCAGGAAAAGGTGACCGGTGAGAACTCGGCTTTAGTCACGGACGTTACGGAAAAATATTTCGCTCTTCTCTATCCATTTCTTCTCTCAGGTGGCACTGAAGCTGGAGAAACCATCCAAGCTACAGCGAAAACCGGTGGTTTCGGCGCAGGAACTGTAGCGGCTCCCGAAACGACAGAAAGTATACGATCAATTGAAAACGAAGAAGCCGAAAGAATATTAAGCATATTTAGCGAAGAAATAGAAACCGCAAATCACCGGAGCGGCCGGCTTCGCTTTCAACCGGATAGAGGATCACCGGCGAGATTTCTAAGCGAATTTTTTCTTTCACGCGCCAAGCAAATGGGATTTTCTACACTCGAAGAATACGAGTGGTTTCTCTTATCTCCCGGACCTAAGCAATCCAGCGAGAAAAAATCAGTACTTGAGAAATTAATTTTCACACGGTTTACATCCAGAGCGGACAATGATTTTGAGCTGTCTCCTTTGCAGTTGGATCGGTTTAAAGAACTTCTCATGGAAGTACTGGTGGACCGAGCTCGGACGTCGAAGGACAGAACTCTTAAATTTCGAGTCGTCGGAGTTGGAAAAAACGCCTACGAGCTTAAGAAAATTAGCGGTGTTTGGAATGAAATTTTTCAAACTGCAAAGGATGATTATTCCGAGGTGTTCGGCGAAAACGGTCTGGATGATTGGGATGTAAGTATCGATGTCTATGATTTAGACGCTAAAACCCTTGAGACTGCCGAATATTGGCTTAGGGTATCCGCCGATACGGCTTTTGCCAAAAACGTGAGGCTTCATTGGATGGACATAACAGACGCAGACTATGTCAGGAACCAATGGCTTCCGGAAAAAGCAGATGCTATTTTTATGCGGAATGTCTTGCGTGGAAGTTTGCGTTTCTTTCCTGAAATTGCAGATTTCCTTTTGCGCGGCGATGTGTTGAACCCAAAAGGACTTCTGGTAACCGACCGGGCGACAGCATCCACCCTTTTGTCTCTTTCCAGTAATCCTGCGTATGTTGTTCAAGATAAGAAGCACGTTCCTTCTTGGATACTTCAGTTCACGCAGGCTGTTCAAGCAGAGTCGCTCGAGAGTCCTTTCCAGATACAAAAGCTGAAAGATCAGCCCGTACGCGCTTTTCTGCGCGAGCGAATTTCAGGTAAGCCCGCTCCGGTAACAATCCGCCTTGTGCGTCCGAGCGATGCTTACGAACTTGCCTCCGAATTTTATTTTGGAATCACCGCAGACGTTAATCAGGGAGACGACAGTCTTGCTCTTGCTATTGAGTCGGAAGAGGGAAGAATCGAAGGTGTTGTTGAAATTAGGCGCCCCACGCAAAAAGAAATTGATTCTCACATATCCGAGTATGCCGGCATGCTGGCCCAAAACGCATTTTTGCTGGACACCATCATAACTCGCCGTTCAGATGATACGCTTAATGACGTAGCGCCGCGTTTCATCGGTGCGGGATCGCTTTTGATGGGAGTTGTTGCCGGTTTTCTTCTTAAGAAAAATCCCTATCTTTTCCCAAGCAGTATCTTACTTTTCCTTAAAGCCGTCCCAATATTAGGTAAGCAAAAAGAGGGCGATCCCGAAGATTTTTATCTAAAACTGGGCATGAGGCCTGTTTCTGAGCGCGTTACGAATCGTTTGTATTGGGAAAAATCCGCCATGGAGAGTTATGTTCATAATGCATTCGGCGAATCGATAGCCCTAGCCGGATTCGGCACGGCAACTATGGGAGCCGTCGATGTGTCGGCCGGCGAAGCAGATTTTTTTAATCTGGTTTCAAATATGTCCGTCGGCAGTTTGAAAAGTTTACATCATTCAATCTATGTGGATTTCGAGCAAAATTCGGATTTTTATTCGGGGAGTATGGTGAATATTTTACGAAACGGACGATCCTGGGAAAGGCTGTTCGACAGCTCCTATCCAACCTCGGAATCCATTCGCGGGCGTGTACGCGTAAGCGGGAGGGGACAGGACTTTCTATATCAGGTTAATGGGACCGCTCCTCTTGATTTGGTCCGCCAACAAGAGATTATCCGTTCCGCCATTGAAAAAAAAGGAGAACTGGCAAACTCCGAAGAAATTATTCGACACAAAGGTGGTGTTGCCGAAGCACCAACAGTCCCGTGGGATAGCCCAGAGATCAGCGCAGCTGCCAAAGTGGCGGCGAAGGTAATCGCTGCGTTTCGCGGTGCCGATGGCGGACCCCTTGTTCTGAATGGAAAGAAGGGGAAGGCTTACACATTTGATATGAAGGAAATCGAAGATTATCGATTTGGACCTGATTATCCGGAAGCACTAAGCGACACAACGGATTATTTAATTGCGGATCGCGCGTCGGTGAGTTTTTCATTAATGGTTCGGGAAGAAGGTCTTGATGAGCCCGTGGGCAAGGCATTCTTCTCTATTTCTCCCCACCCTACGGATGAGCAAGCCGTGCGTGTATATTGGAGTAATATCGAGGTCCATCCTGAGCACCGCGGCCGCGGTGGGGTAGCGTATCTTATCAGCGTACAGTTTAAAGATATTTTCCCCGAACACTCGCTTCTTGAAAGCATTCCAACCAGCGCGGATATTTTGATTCTTCTGGCCGAAAAAATTCTTGCGCACGGTCCGGATCCAAAGGTCGAGGAAGCATTGCCCATTCTCCACCGCGAGCTTCGCGGGGAGGTATTTTCAGATGCCGTACGCGGGCCTATCAATGCGCATATTCTCGGCAAAACCGCCGTGTTATTTTCCACGCAACCCGAACTATTTAACAACGCTGAATTTTTTGCCGAGCTGGACAGGGCTTATTTTTCGCGGTATTTCGGTTTTAGAACGGTGCGTGTCGAGCTCGACAAGAGAAACCGGCTTCCCGTCTTTGTCCGCGAGAAATCGCAAGCCTTGGATACGGCCCCGCATGGCTTTGGCGCAGCCATTGCTGGAGCCTCTCGAGCGGCGTCCGTTATGGCTCAACTGCAACAGTATCTTGAAGGTGTGGATTTAACATGGGGTTCGGAGCGTTATGGGCAAATTTCTGCAACGGCGCAAGAGAAAAAATGGGGTAAGCGTCCCAGCGGAAAAAAAGTTTTTTCGGTCAGTCTTCGCGATGAATTTGCGGGGAGCCTTTCCGACGGCGCAAGAGAGGAGTTGTCCATTCTTAAGAAGAAACAGCCAAGAGATTCATTTTATCCACCCATGGGAAGCTTAGGTCAGTTGGCTTTGTATACGACTTTAATAGCTGGCCGTCCTGCGATCATTATCCTCGAAACGCAGCCAAGCGATGGTTTTAGAAGCCTGAACCGTCGGGCGAGGCGGGCTTTAAGGAATTGGAGCGCTGAATCTATACGCGCTATTGGTCAATGGGGCGAGCAAAATAATGTACTGGTGTTTGCGACAAGCGATCAAATCATGGGTTCGTTGTATTCCAGACTAGGCGAAGACGAACTCAAAGATTATTACCGATGGCCATATACAGTAGCCAACACGGGTCTTTGGAAGGAAGAAAAAAGACTTTTGTCGGCAGGCAAGCACAAGATTATTCAGAACGGGATTTGGTTTGCCTGGGCCGGTAACGATTATGTACATTTCGATAACGAAAATAAAACATATTGGCTGGATATATTGCTCGGTCCAGACAGCAGCGCTTCCAAAGAATTGGCCAATCTAGAAATTCTTGGCCCGGATCGCGATATTTATGAAAATGCGTTCCATGCACTTGCCGTGTCTCTAACCGCAGATGATCTGGCGGATTTAATTTCAAGAAGTGTTCAGCTAAAAGAAATGAGCTCTGGGCTTTCATTGTTTATTTCGGCGCTCATTAAAAATTTGGATGCAGTCTCTGGTTTCAAGATAATCGAAGAGCGATTACGCGATCTGGATAAAACAGTTTCCCCGTCTCTGTCCTCGGAAAATAAGAAAACCGTTAGAAATATTGTGAGTTTACTTGATACGTTCTATGCCCATGAGATCGGCGGCGAGGTATTTTTTAGCTTACGCGAAATATTTCAAGTTTTTCGGAAAAATCTCGACGACGAATCGAAAGACTGGTTTGACGACATCACCGAGATGATCCGAACGCGACTTCGAAGCCAAGCTTCTGAGGCAACCGGTGGATCGAAAAGCGGTTTTGGCACGAGTGATGAAAACAAATTTGTACCGGAGGATTTTGGAAAGGAACCTTACACACAGTTCCAAATAGGCGGTACGATGAAGTACCCCATTACCGTAGGCAGTACTATTGACGTCAGAAAAATTGAGACTCAGGTTGTACCGCTCGACATGCTCAACCGTTTTTCTTTGGGTAATTCACTGACATTTCAAATTGTTCCGTTGGGAGGCGGCGCGAAGGGAATTTCTCCATTTGAGGCGCCGCTGTATGGTCAAGTAGAGGTTGCTGCTCCGGCGGCAGGCTATTTGCTGCAGCTCTGGCTGGACGGAAAATGGATCGATCTCGATGAAGTCGATCTTCAAGACGGCATCCCCATTGTTATTAAGCGGGGAAGCAGGCCTAAACATTTGAATCCTGTGTTGCAAAAAGATTTGGAAGAAAATGAAAAATTTGGACCGGGGTTAGAAGCCGGCGATGTCAATGACGATCCGTATAACCGTCTGGCCATTTTTTGGATGGAAGGGGGTTTGCAAAAAACGGTTTATTTACCGCGCCGGGTTTTCGCAACCACTCTTTCGCGCGGTATAGAAAGAGACGTTAAGCGGCCGGGATTTGATTTAAATACGCAGACCTATTTGGAAGGTTATTTGCAAACGGGCCATGTTGAAATCGAACTTATGGACGATTCGGTCAAATTTGCCGATTTGGGTTCATCCAACGGAACGCAGATTGAAGTGAATAAAGAATGGTTGGAGCGAGAAGCCGGCAGGATGAGCGGCGCTTTACTGAACGAAGCCAGCGAAGATGGAACGGAGGCAGACGGTATAAACAGTATCGAATTAACGGAGGGTATGAACAACATCGACATCAAACCTAATCACATGATCGAGTTTTCTTATCAAAAGCCGTTCTCCGTCGCCGCTATGGTTCATATGTTGGAGAAAGCCAAGGTAGACGTGGAAGTAAGAAAAAGAGGTAAAGTGCTGTATGTTAAAGAGCAAGCTACGCCTCAATGGCGTCCCGCTCGGGATAACGATTACGTAGCCAGACAATACCTGCCGGTTGCCGGCCAGGAATCACTATCCGAAGTTGAAGCCAGCCAGGTTACCGGCGGTTACCGCATTAAATACGATCGTGCTACTAAGAAAATTTCCATATTTAACTTTTCCGCTTCGCGCCTGCGTGTAGCGTTTGAACCCGGCCCCGGCGAATCCATGGGCCCGGTTGGGTTTGGCACGGAGCATCTTTCCGCAGCGCGGGGTTTTGGCGCTGCGAGGATGACCGATTATGTTACCGGGGAACAACTTTTAAATGCGCTTAAGAGAAAATTTGAAATCCGAAGTATTTTACGCGGCGGTCCGATCCGTCAGCCGGATTTTTTCCGGGCGATTGAAAGAGATTCGGCGACGATTACCAGAATGAAGAGTCGTTACAAAAATAGAACATTTGATGATCGAAGTTTTATGCCTATTTTTGCAGCGTCTGGAGATGTCGTTCGTTTTGAGGATTTGGCAGATTTGATCGTTTCGGGTCAAGTCCATGCGCCTCTTGTATTCAAACCCAATGGTTCGGCGGTAGGCGAGGGTATTTTCTTTATCGAACGAGATGACAAGAAACTTGTTTTGACCATGTCTGCGTTAGACGGTTTTTATAGCCAAAGCCGCACCGAAATTATCGAACGGTACCTTAGGGCTGCGGGAGTTAAATATAACCGCGATCAAAACAAAGGAATTATGCAGATTTCTCTTAGTCTCGAAAAACATGCACAGGCTATTTTATCTAATATTTGGGCGCTTATCTCAAGAACAGAAAACGAAAAATTTGGTACGTATGATTCCGGCATGGTTGAAGGCTTGATTCCGGCCATTCGATATAACGGTATGGCTTACGAGACAAGGCATCCATTTCAGGGTAACTTACTCACGGGAGAATCCAGCCCCATTATTATCCATGATTATGAAGGGGGGCTTGGCGGATGGTACGGGAAATTGGGAAGTTCATCCTACTTTGCCAAGCAGATAGGACGCAGCGGATCTTCTGCGTTACCTTTTGAGCGGATGTTTGATCCTTTATTTGAGCAATTGAATATCGATAAAAAAAGAAGAAAAGAATTTCAACTTTATGTTGAAAAGTTCGTTCGCGACGAATTTATGTTTTTAGTTCAGAGATTGCAACAAATGGGCATCCGTGCCGATTATCTGGTTACAGGACAATTTGATCTCATGTGGTTTCCGCCGGAAGCGGGAAGCAACGGTTTTCCTATCCCCGTCCTGATTGAGGCGGGCATTACGGCGCCCGATCAAGATGGACGCGGAAAAAAATACGTTATCCGTCCGGCGGCGGGATTTGGTTTTGAAAACATACCGACGGATATTGAGGAGTTTGAGAGTAATTATCGGCGCGTAATTGCAAACTTGGCAAAAGAGCTGACGGGTATTATTAGAAGCAATAAGACTTTTGATGAAGACACAGTAAGAGAAAAATTGGAATCTGTCCTGCCTGATTTGCATTTGGGCTCGGAAGAATCAGAGAAATTATGGGTGGAATTATTTATTTTAAAAAGTCGTTTAGAATTTTTCGCTCAGCCGGTAAAACAAAGCAAAGCAGCCATTCCTACGGTGAATGTCGGTTCGTTCACGGATTCCATGCCCGATCATTTCGTTCGCGCTAAAGCTGTGGAAGACATTTCCCGGAAAATTTTGGGAGCTTTTCCATCTTCTCGTAAGGACAGCGGCTCGGCCGTTGTTGTTTACACATGGGAAACGTTTCCTAGAAATACCGCGGATATTCTGGCTCTAGCGGAAAAAATTTCGAAAGGCGACCGGCTGGTGCTTTTCCATAAACCAGATGACGATCTTTCCGCGATAACCGATTTACTCAAGAAAAATAACGGGCTTACGCTGACATCGGCTCAAACAAGCGGGCTTCTTGAAATTCTAAAGAATAAACGCATCTACTATGACAAGTTAAATCCGATTGAAGTAAATAAAGCCCGTGGTTTGGAGCAGGGTCTGTCGGTACTCTTGAAAGAAGTTTTACAGGTTCAAAACGGTACGGTGGGCGGTATCAATACAAAATTTGTACTGGTATTGAATCAATCCGGCTTATATGAGAATTTCGAAGGTCTTTCCGGCCTGATTCAGGAAGTGAGCCGTTCTCTTGCTCATCTGGATAGTATGCGAAGACGATCGGGAAGCCGCCGGGCGATTGATGCCGGATTGCTTGAGAAAGAAATTCTGGATCGCATCAGCAGATTTGGCTTCGTGTCCGGCACGGACGGCCGGGGCGGGCAAATCATTTCGTTTAATCTGGCCGTTTTCTTACGGCGCGTTCAGGAATCCTACAACGCTCTTATGCAAACCAGCGTTGCCGCTTAAATGCTCAATACAATTTTTCCGAAATGCCGGCGGGATTCCATATGCTCTTGGGCGAGCCGGGCGTCTTTCAGCGGAAATACCTTATCGACCACCGGTTTTAAATTTCCAGCCTCAACCAATTTTATAATTTCAAGCATGGCCGGCCGTCCGCCCATGTAACTTCCGGTCACTGAAATTTGGCGCATATACAATTGGCGTAAATTGAGTTTCACATCGCCGCCGGTGGTTGCGCCGCAGGTCACAAGCCTTCCTCGTTTTGAAAGGGAAGCGAGGCTTTGCTCCCAGGTATTTTCGCCGATATGATCGATTACTAAATCTACGCCGCGGCCCGCGGTGATTTTCTTCACTTCTTCAGCAGTCTTCATTTTTTGGTAATGAATGACGTAATCGGCACCGAGTTTTTTAGCTTGTTCTGTTTTTTTGTCGTCGCCGACGGTTGTAATTACTTTTGCACCAAAATGTTTGGCAATCTGAATCGCCGCGCTTCCCACGCCCGAACTTGCTCCTTGAATAAGAACGGCCTCGCCTTTAATAAGATGGCCGTGTTTTACGAGCATGTGCCAGGCGGTTAAGAATACAAGGGGAATGCTTGCCCATTCTTCAAATTTTAATTTTTCCGAAACCGGAATAATATTTCGCACCGGCACGCTCACGTATTCCGCATATCCGCCGGGGCGAAGGAATCCCAGAATTTTAAATTGGTCGCACGCGCTGTCCCAACCGGACGAACAGGCATTGCAATGCCCGCAGCTCACGCCGGGCAGAACAGCAACGCGCTCGCCAGGTTTAAAATTGCTTACGTCCTGGCCGAGTTCGGCAATCTCACCGGAAATATCACAGCCGAGAATATGGGGCATTTTAATGTCAACGCCCGGCAGTCCCAAACGCGTCCAAATATCCAAATGATTTAAAGCGCAGGCCCGAATGCGCACCAGCACTTCATCCGCCTGGGGCTTGGGCGTATCGATTTTACGATATTCGAGTTTCTCAAGACCGCCGTGAGCAAGGAGTATTACCGCATTCATTTGGGAGGGGATAGAATTAGGCATTCTCTTTCCTTTTTATTTTCGTCCCGTAGGCTTTGGTTTCGTGGAGGGAAGCGCCGTTTCCCGATATAAGCTGATCCAGCACATCGCGGACATAATGTTTCGTCGGCTGATGATTAGCCCAGGATTCATTATCGATGCCGCCCCGGTACGCCAAGCGGCCGTCCCGATCAATGATGAAAATCTCCGGAGTTCTGGTTGCGGCTAAGTAATCAGCGATTTTAGATTCCGGATCGAGAAGAATGGGAAAAGGGATTTTTCTATCGGCTTGGGCACGCCGGATTTGATCCGGCGTTTCGTCAACGTTCGAGGCGATTCCAAAAAATTGAATACCTTTCAGGGCAAAATCTGAAAACAGACCGATTAAACGGTACTCGTAGGATTTTATAAGCGGGGAATTAGCGCTCCAAAAAATGAGGCAGACAATTTCGCCCGAATAATTCGAAAGGTGGTATTCCGTGCCGTCCGTAGAAAGAAGCGCAAAATCTTCGACCGCCGTTCCCGGCTTTAGCGCGAAAAGGGGAGCGGTGATGAAAAATATCAAGAGGAATATAGCGAGTTTCCGTTTCATCATTTCAACCGGTAGCTTATCGTAACGCCGTCCCGCAAGGGAAGCAGTGTCGTGAAAAAATTTTTATCTTCATAAAGTAGTTTCGTGAGTTTCTGAATGCCTTGCGTTTCCGGGGATTTATCGTTGGTAACAACCCGGCCCGACCATAGCATATTGTCAACAATGAGAACCCCGCCTTTCTTGAGGTGCTTCTTTGCCCGTGGATGAACTTCCGGGTATTGATCCTTATTCATATCACAGAAAAGAATATCGTATTCGCCGCCGGTTTGATCGAGGCTTTGAACGGCGTCGCCTTGATGAAACCTGACTTTATGCTGTAAATTCCCTAGCGCAAGAAATTTCTTGGCTTGCTCGATATTCTCGCTATCCATATCGGTGTGGTGGACGACGCCGTTTTCAGGCAATGCTTTAGCAAACCAATACGTGGAATATCCGAAACCGGACCCGAGTTCGAAAACGGATTCGGCTTTACTCAATTTTGCAATTTGAAAGAGAATTCCGCCCACCAAAGGCCCGATAATGGGAAATCCCAGCCGGTCCCCAAGTTCTTCCATGCTTCGAAGCGTAGGATCTTCAAAGTCGCCGAGCCGATCGAGCTCAAATAAGTAATCTTGGATTCCGCCTTTGACAATATCCATAGATGAATCCTCTCTTTACGTTAATTGGAAGTTATTATACCATGATAGCGTTTTTAGCAATTTTACTTTACGCGTCAAATACTGAATCGATAAGGAGCGCTATGGCAAAGGTTAATTTCTTGAGGGAAAAGCAAGTCGTCGAAGTTAAGGAAGGCGAAATTTTACGGACAGCCGCTCTCCATGCCGGCATAGGTGTTCATAAGGGAATAAGCAAAACACTTAATTGCCGGGGTAAAGGTTTATGCGCAACATGCCGTGTTTTGATTAAGAACGATACGATGAAAAATGCTTCGCCGAAAGGAATTTTCGAGAAAATGAGATTGGCGTTGGCGTGGGTATCTATCGGGGAAGAAGATATGCGCTTAAGCTGCCAAACGAAAGTGATGGGCGATTTGGATGTCTATACGCAACCGGAAATGAACCTTTACGGCCGCAATGTCTAACATGTCGATTGAGAAAAAAATTAAAGCGTACGTTGATGATTTCGTTCGCCAGAATAAAGCCGCTCAAGCCATGGATCGCCATTTAAGTACGGCAGGAACGGGACTTCGCCCCGTGGTAGACCACATTACATTCCGAACGAACGATGTCGAGAAACGCGCCAAGGAATTTACATCCGAAGGTTTCGTTTGGGATAATGCGCTCGGCAATAAGGGAATTATCGAATACAACGATTGGTGGGCGAAGGTGTACAGACGCCCCGGATTTCCCGCCATTTTTATCGATCAGGCGTACGAAGGCAAGCGCGGCGAATCCAGTTTGATTCCGGCCTGGGTAAAGCGGTTTGGAGACCAAACACTTCATCACGTTGCCGTTGCCGTAGATGATATCGAAGCCTCTATAGAAGCGCTTAAGAAACTCGGTATCGAATGCGCCGGTGAAATTGTCGGTGCGCAGGGAAGCGATCTCAGACAAATTTTCACGAAAGCAGAGGTCAAAGACGGTCAGGCCTTCTCCGTCGTAGAACTCACCGAACGGCACAACGGTTACGCAGGATTTCTTCCACCCCAGGCCGACGGACTCATGAAATCTTCTGTTGAGAAGGCCTACAACCAAAAGAAGTAACCTTTGCCCTACCTAGAAAAATCCGATCCTGAAACATTTCAGGATTATCTGAAAGACGCCTCTAATTTTTCCGGAAAAGCCGAAAAAGTTTTTCTTCCCGAGTCCGAAGCTGATGTCGTTTCCATTCTAAAAAAAGCGCTGTCCGAACGTAAACCCGTCACGGTGGAGGGAAACCGGACCGGTCTTACCGGCGGTGCCATTCCGCGGAAGGGTTGGATTATTTCCCTTGAGCGTTTGCATGCTATCGGCAAAATTAAAACAATCGGAGGAGAGGCCGAAGTTGTCGTAGAAAGCGGCGCTCTTTTGAATGATTTGCATAACGCCGTTGAAAAAGACAGGTGGCTTTATGCGCCCGATCCCACCGAAAGAAATGCCGCCCTCGGCGGAACGATCGCGACCAATGCTTCCGGAGCGCGCTACTATAAATACGGCTCGACCAGGCATTATGTAAAAGCGCTTCGCGCAGTTCTTGCGAACGGAAATGTACTCGACATCAAGCGGGACTCCCTGCATGCGGGTAAAGACCGCACATTCTCTATTCCCTTGGGAAATCAAACACTAAAAGGGAATTTACCCACCTACGTTATGCCAAAAATAAAACATGCCGCCGGATATTTTGTCGAACCGGAAATGGATTTAATCGATCTTTTTATCGGTCAGGAAGGCACGCTCGGCGTTATCACGCAGGCCACCCTTCGCTTGATCCGTCCGCCGGAGAAATTAGCCGCCGGCATTGCTTTTTTTGAAAACGAAGAAGCCGCCTGGGCGCTTGTGGTTCGGCTTGCGCCGTTTCGCGATGAACAAAATCCGCTCCTCGATATCCGCGCGCTTGAGTATTTCGACGAGCGTTCGTTGGGTTTCTTAAGGCCGAAATATTCCCATATTCCTAAAAACGCAAAGGCTGCTATTTGGTACGAACTGGAAACCGATAGCGAAAACGAAACCGATATGTTTGAAACCTGGGCGCGCGAACTTCAAAAATCCCAGGCGCTGAAGGAATCTTGGTTCGCCGATACGGCTAAAGAGCAGGTTTTATTCCGGGAATTTCGCCACGCGCTTCCGGTAGCCGTAAATGAAAAGGTGACGAAAAATGGTTTCAGGAAAGTAGCTACCGATTTTGCCGTGCCTCTTCAGGCGTTACCGAATATGATGAAAATCTACACCGATTTATCCGTAAAGCACAACGTTCCTTACGTTGTTTTTGGCCATATCGGTAACGGCCATCTTCACTGGAATTTGCTGCCGGAAAATAAACCGGATTTTGAAGTTTCTTGGGAACTGGTGAAAGAAGCGGCCGGTGAAGCGATTGAATTTGGCGGGACGGTCTCAGCCGAACACGGCATCGGGAAGGTGAAAATTCCGTTTCTCAGAATGCTCTACGGCGATAAGGGACTTTCGGAAATGGCCGAGCTTAAAAAAGTTTTTGATCCGATGGGAATGCTCGGCAGGGGAACCATGTTTCCCGAAGATCTTCTCCCGCCTTTATAATTGAATCACAGCTTTTGACTCGCTAACCGTCAATGAATTTGACGGCATGATGTGTTCCACTTTCAGATAGCCCAGCGCCTGCACGGCATTTTTTTCCGGATCGAATTCTGCGCTCGTGATGTGCCCAACCGTTTGATCGTTGAATTTTACTTCGGCATTTGGCGCGGGAACCGAGTTTGTTTGAATCAAGAGACGCGCCAGTTTTCGTTTAAGCTGGCCCCGGCTTTTAATGCGCGCCACGATTTCTTGTCCGGTGTAGCAGCCTTTATTGTAACTGATCGTTTCTTCCAATCCTGTTTCCGGCAGGAGATAATTTTCGTCCATATCGAACCCGTACCACGGCAATCCTTTTTCGATGCGGAGAAGATTGAGTGTTTTCATGCCCGCCCACGGTGCGCGTTTCAATTTAGAGAGAAACGACGGCAAAAGTCGTGTGGGAACGAAAATAGCAAACCCGCCGCTTAGTGACCAGCTTCTCGCGAAAACGGTGAGAGAAATTTTATTCCATTCCGAATCCGAGAAAGCATTTTCGCTGGGTACTGGTATCGCGAGCTGCGTAAGCATTTCTTTCGAACGAGGTCCTTCGATTCCGATACAAATCAAATCGGCGGATCGGTCGATTATTTTAGCGTCTTCGGAGAAAATAAATTTGTCGATGTAGGTTTTCAGCTTTTCTTTCACATCCGTTTGTGTTTCCAGCCAAAGCCCGTTTTTTTTCTTTAAAACATAAGCCGTAGCCAGAACTTTTGCATGGGGATTCAGAAATCCTGTTTGAAGACTTTCGCTGTTACGGAGATTCTTGATATCGTTTGAAGAAATTCGATCAATCAGAGAGGCGGCGTCGGCGCCGGAAATTTCGATAACGCTTCGGAAAGATTGATCAAACCATGCCGAGCCGGTACGCGCGGCGTTCAATTCAACTTGGAAGTCGGACATGGCCACATTGTACGGACTGTTGAGGTTGCCGTCCATACCATGTAGAATACGTCCACATTAATGAAAGCCCTGCGATGAATCAAAAGGAAATCACCCGCCAAGTAAAGGACCTTGCTCTTTCCTCCGGTTTTGATGCCGTGGGGATTTGCTCGGCCGATCCGCTTGAGGAAGAGCGCGCCCGGTTCTTGGATTGGTTAAATCTAGGTTACGCCGGTTCGATGGCTTACCTCGAACGCGAACCGGAAAGGCGTCTCAATCCCCGGCAAATTCTCCCCTCTGCTAAAAGCATTATTGTGCTGGCCTTAAATTATTTTCCCGGAGAAAGCCGGGTTGATTCCGGCAATGCCATAGGTCGCGTAGCGAAATACGCGCGGGGAAGGGATTATCATAAAATTCTCGAGCGAAGGCTGCGTTTGTTCACCGCCACCCTCAAAGAAAAAATAGAAACGCCTTTCGAAGCCAAATCCTACGTAGACGCAGGCCCGGTTATGGAACGCCCTCTAGCAAGGCGCGCGGGCATCGGATTTATCGGGAAGCATACGCTTACAATAACCCGCCAATTTGGCTCGTGGGTATTTCTTTCGGAAATTATTACAGATTTGGATTTAGAACCCGATCGGCCTGATTTAAGAGATTGCGGGAGCTGTACGAAATGTATTGAGGCTTGCCCCACTGGAGCGATCGTAAACGAATACGAACTGGACGCGCGAAAATGCATTTCTTATTTAACCATCGAGCATCGCGGTGAAATCGATCCGGAGCTCCGCCATAAAATGGGAAATTGGGTCTTCGGCTGCGATATTTGCCAGGACGTCTGTCCGATCAATCATCAGAACGCCAAGCCAGCCGCCGAAGACGATTTTATTCAGGAAGGTAATTTAGGAAATGCCGGGCTTTGGATGGACCTTGAAGAATTGCTCAATATTCGCGACGACGATACATTCTATAAGAAATTTTCCGGCACACCGGTTACGCGCGCGAAGCGTGAAGGTTTGGTAAGAAATGCCGCCATTGCCGCGGGAAATTCCGGTACCGCCGAATTAGTGCCCACATTGAAATCCGCCGCCGAAAATGATTCTTCCGAAATAGTTAAAGAAAGCGCCGTTTGGGCCCTCAATAAAATCCATGCAAACCGATAAGAAAAAAGAACTTGTTAATCTCTTTGAAGAAATCGCGATCTTGCTCGATCTCGCGAAAGAAAATCCCTTTCGTGTGCGCGCGTACCATAATGCGGCGCGTTCGCTTGCGGGATGTATGGATGATCTTGAGGATTTGATCAAGAACGGAACGCTCACCGATATTCCGGGTGTCGGCAAGGGTATTGCCGCTCATATTATTGAATATTACAAAACAGGCCGGATCAAGGAACATCAGGCGCTTTTTAAGAAGGCGCCGCCCGGGCTTATGGACATGATCAAGATTCCCGGTCTCGGGCCGAAACGCGCCGTTCAAATCTGCGAGAAATTGAAGATTCAAACCATCGGCGAATTGGAATACGCCTGTAAAGAAAACCGGCTTGTGGATTTGGACGGGTTCGGTGAAAAACTTCAGCAGAAAATTCTGGAGGGCATCGCCTTTCTTAGAAAACATTCGGAATATCATTTGCTCTCCACGGTTCTTGAGGACGCGGATCAATTGGTCAGTGAAATTAAGAAATGGCCGGAAGTCATTCGCATAAGCCTCGCCGGAAGCATCCGAAGAAGCAAGGAAGTTATCCGGGATGTGGATATCGTAGCTGCAAGCGGTGATCAAGCGGCGGTTATGAAAAAATTCACAAAGCTCACGCTTGCCGAAGAAGTGATTCAGGAAGGCGATACGAAATCCCGCGTTCGCCTGCGGTCCGGCATCGGCGTGGACATTCGCGTCGTTTCCAATAAAGAATTTCCCTACGCGCTCCATCATTTTACCGGAAGCAAAGAACACAATACGGCCATGCGCCTCCGTGCGAAGAAGATGGGCATGAAGATGAACGAGTACGGATTATTTAAAGGAACCAAACTGATTCCTTGTAAAGACGAAGAGGAAATTTTTAAAAAATTAGGCCTCGCCTATATTCCGCCGGAGATCCGCGAGAATATGGGCGAAATCCAGGCGGCAGAGAAAAATAAGATTCCCAATCTTGTTAAACAAGAGGATATCCGCGGCTTGTTCCACGCGCATACGCGCTACAGCGACGGCGCGAATACGGTTGAGGAGATGGCGCGCGAAGCTCAAAGTTTGGGATACGAATACCTCGGGTTGTCCGATCACAGCCAGTCGGCCCGTTACGCGGGCGGGATGTTTCCGGAGGCCGTCAAAAAACAGCACGCCGAAATCGATGCGTTTAATAAAAGCGCAAAGGGGTTTAAAATTTTCAAAGGAGTGGAATCCGATATTCTGCCCGACGGCTCCCTGGATTATCCGGGTAAAATATTAGCGTCCTTTGATTTTATTATCGCCTCCGTGCACGGCAGTTTCCAGCTGACGAAGGAAGCTATGACGCGCCGGATTGTCCGCGCCATTCAAAATAAACACACGACCATGATCGGGCATTTGACGGGCAGACTTTTGCTTGCCAGGGAAGGCTACGCGCTCGATGTTTCGGAAGTAATAAAGGCGGCGGCGGGCGAGGGCGTGGTTATCGAAATGAATGCCAATCCGCATCGCCTGGATTTGGACTGGCGCTACGGCCCGGAAGCGAGAAAGGCGGGCCTTAAAATTTCCATCAATCCGGATGCTCATAGGGTTGACGGCTTTCTGGATACCCGGTACGGAGTCGGTATTGCCCGGAAAGCTTGGTTTACTAAAGAAGATGTGATTAATACCAAACCGCTCAAAGAAATGGAAAGTTATTTGTCCTCATGCCGCGCGAATCCGAAAAAGAATTAAAAAAACGCACGCTCAAAATTATAGCTAAGCTTAAAAAAGCCTATCCGGAGGCTAAGTGCGCGCTGGTGCATGAGAATCCTCTGCAGCTACTTATCTCCACCATTCTTTCGGCGCAGTGCACCGACAAGCGCGTTAATTTGGTGACGAAGGATCTTTTCAAAAAATTCCGCAGCGCCAAAGATTTCGCCCAGGTTTCGCTGCCCGAATTGGAAAAAGACATACATTCCACGGGATTTTACAGGAACAAAGCCAAAAATATCGTTGGCTGTTGCAAGGCTATCATTGAAAAGCACGGTGGCAAGGTTCCCCGCACACTCGAGGAATTGGTGGAGCTCGATGGCATCGGCCGGAAAACCGCCAATGTCGTGCTTGGGAATGCGTTTAACACTCCCGGCTTGGTTGTCGATACTCATGTTACTAGACTTAGCTATAGATTGGGGCTTACCGGTGAAACGGACGCGGTTAAGATCGAATTTGCCTTAATGCCGATTGTTCCAAAGGAAGAATGGACGCAATTTTCTCATTTACTGATTCATCACGGCCGGGCGCGCTGCATGGCCAGAAACCCGGATTGCGCGAATTGTCCTGTTGCGGAATATTGCCCAAAACGCGGTGTAGTTACGAAATTGAAGAAACATGGCTGACCAAGAAGAATTTTTAGAAGCGGATGTGCTTTACGTTGGCGTAGGCCCGGCGACGCTGGCCTCCGCGATACGTCTGGCTGCGCTCGCCAAAAAATCAGGCCGTGCGGTCAATATTATCATGATCGAAAAGGCCAAATCGGCCGGCGGGCATCAACTTTCCGGCGCGGTCATGGATCCGGTGGCGTTTAAAGATATTTTGAAAGATCTCGAAGCAGGCGATCCCGGGCTCGGAACGCCTGTGACGGATGATAACTTCTGTTTTCTCAGTCCAAAAAAAGTTTTCAAACTGCCGTTCACTCCGCCTTCGCTTCGTAATCACGGAAATTTTATTATTTCATTAAACGAACTTGTGATTTGGCTGGCCGGAAAAGCCGAAGCGCTCGGCATTAATATTTTCTGCGGTTTTCCCGGTGCAGAAATTTTATTTGAGGGCAGCAAAGTAATCGGCGTTAAAACCGGCGATAAAGGAATCGATAAGCATGGTCAGCGAAAGGCCAATTTTGAACCGGGCATTAAAATAAAAGCAAAAGTAACGGTGCTCGGCGAAGGCGTGCGCGGATCGCTTACCAAAGCGTTGGTTTTAAAATTAGGTTTGGATAAAGATAAACGCCCGCAGATGTACGCAACGGGATTAAAGGAAATTTGGAAAATCAGGCCGGAGAAGCATAAATTAGGGCAAGTTATTCACACGATGGGATTCCCTTTGGGTAATTCCACATTTGGTGGCGGTTTCATTTACCATGCAAAGAATAATTTAGTCTATCTTGGCTTGGTTGTCGGTCTTGATTACAGCGATCCCGAGCTGGATTTGCATGAAATTTTTTCCCGATTTAAAGAGCACCCGATGATTCGTGAAATGCTGGAAGGCGGTGAGATGATTCGCTACGGCGCCAAAGCCATTCCGGAAGGCGGATATTATTCGATGCCGAAATACTGGGGCGACGGATTTTTGCTTGTTGGCGACAGCGCTTCCTTCCTCAATTCCTGTCGTTTAAAGGGAATTCATCTTGCGATGAAATCCGGCCAGCTTGCCGCCGAATCCATTATGAAAGCTTTAGCGAAAGGGGATTTTTCCGAATCGACGCTCGCAACGTTTCGCGAACTTGTCGAACATAGTTTAATTAAACGCGAGCTTTGGGGCGTTCGTAATTTTCATCAAGGTTTTCATTGGGGACTATTTGCCGGTTTGATGCAATTCGGTCTGCAGATGTTTACGCGCGGGCGTGGGCTTTTTGAAAATCCCGAATTTAAACCCGATTATCTTAATTTAAAGAAAGTGTCGGAAAATGCTCACGTAAAGCGGGGACCGGTTGCCTTCGATGATAAGATAACCTTCAATAAAACGACCGATGTTTATAAGTCCGGCACCATGCACCCGGAAGATCAGCCGGTACATTTGCTTGTGCTCGACACCGATATTTGCCGGACGCGATGTACGCAGGAATATTCCAACCCCTGCGAGCATTTTTGCCCGGCCAACGTTTATGAGATGGTAGAAAAGGAAAAAGGGAAGCGGGAGCTGCATATCAACGCAAGCAATTGCGTTCATTGCAAAACCTGCGATATCAAAGATCCCTACGGTATTATCAATTGGGTGACGCCGGAAACCGGCGGCCCGGATTACACGGGCATGTAACATTGTTTATATTACGGAACTAAAATATGTTGTATAGCGAGGAAAGAAAGAAACTCAATATGGCAACCATATTTATATATTATGTATTAGGTTTTGCTGCATTTTTAGCGGTCACCTATTTATGCACGCAGATGGGATGGTTATTTGAGGCGGAAGGCAAAATAAATTGGGGCGGGCTTGGCGGGCTTTCTATTTTTTTGGTGGGTATCTTCGTATTTATAACGTTTGTGTGCTCGGTTCAGCTAAGCGGCTGGAAACCGCCGCATATTACGGATAACCTTGGCGCGGTTAAGCAGTTTCAAGCGCAGTTTAAAGATATTAAACTTTCGGATTCCGCGAAAAATTTAAAGAATGGCAGCGATCAAGTAGCGAGTGCCGTTGAGTCGATTTGGGAAGAGCAGGGAAAATTCGGGTTTACCCTTGCCTCTACGCAGGGGGCTACGGCCATGAATATGCTTGTCCATGATATTTCGGAAGAAGGTTTCCTGAATCGCATGAATCCTTTGAACCTGGTCAATTTTAGAACCGGGCAATCGGGTGCTGCCCAGCCGGTTGCCGGTGCACAGATGTCGGAAGAAGAAAAGCAAAGAATGGCCGATCAAGAAGCTCTTCGTATTCGCATCGAAGCTATCGAAAAGCAGTTCAACAAAAAAATAAAAATTCCGGACATGCTGTTTCCCGAACAATTAAGGAGAATCGAGGAGATTTATCTGGCGATTTCCATCGGTGAGGTGAAATATCCGTATCTCAGATTTGAATTTGCGTTTCCGCGCAGCCAGGCGTTAAGTTATCTGGAAAAATACGAAAAGAGCGCTGCGAAAGGTGTTTCCGTAAGAATACCGGTGCTTATCGAACTTTTCGGTGAAAACTTTGATTTGGGTTTGTGTGCGCTCAATTTCTCCGATGTACGCGTAGAACCAACGCTTGAGAAGGCAAAATCAGATACTGGAAAAAGCATTAAAATCCGTATCATTCCAAATCAAAAGCCCGGCCAAATCGTAGCCTCCTACGAAAAGTTTAAATCTGCCAAGCCGTCCGGTGAAACCCCAAGCGCAAGCGCGCCTAAACCATAAATAGAATTGCAAAAGGGACAAATGCCCACATCACATTTTGGCTACTCCGTGCATTCGTGCGCCCGGCGGGATTCGAACACGCGACCTATGG
>Ga0209515_10003956_pt1 | contig 20472 bp, 19 predicted proteins | sample Subgroupgradi54m_FD_187454 | JGI IMG/M metagenome (GOLD analysis project Ga0209515, IMG submission 187454) | Subsurface groundwater microbial communities from S. Glens Falls, New York, USA - GMW60B uncontaminated upgradient, 5.4 m (SPAdes)... ...
CGGAGCGCAATGTAACAGTCGTGCTTGAAGCGGACGAGACGCACACGAGCGCGGGCGGCAACTTCACCAGCTGGACTGGCGATTGCGCCCCGGTTTCCGGCAACCCGCGCCAGTGCAGTGTGAGTTTTGAGTTTAGCGTGCTCGGCGGACAAAAGAAGACCGTGATTGCAAATTACACGAGCGCGCTCGCGGCGCCAAATTTAACAGTTGACCCGGGCTCTTGCGGCTCGACTGGCGGGAAAGTCGTCGCCTACTGGACACCGGTCTCTGGTGCCGCAAAGTATCGACTCTATCGCGGCACCTCCAGTGGCTTCGCTCCGGCTTCTGCCAACATGGTGAAGGAGTTTGTGGTGGGTACTGATGCTATCCCGACCACCGCGGCGAGTGCGTATCTTGATTCTGGTTCGCTTGCAAACTCACCAAACGACACGCTCTCGGCGAAGACAACTTACTACTACAAAGTTGCCGCTGTGCCGAGTTCAGGTACCCCGAGTCCATTCGGTGCGGATTCCGACCTCTCTTCGGATTACTGCCCGCCCGGACCGCCGACGCAGGTAACCGTAACTGTCCCGCCTGCCTGTATTCCATCGGGTGGCACGGGCACCGCGACAATTTCGTGGGGAGCGCCGACAAGCGGACCGCAGGTGGCGAGTTATTCTGTTTTTGACGCACGAAAGACACCAACTCTTTTTCCCGGAAGCGCGATTTCGCCATATTTGGTTAGTGGCTTGACTGCTGGAAGCGTGCATGAGTATCAAGTTCTTTCCGTCGGATTATCCGGACGAAAATCAGGGAATCCAGAAGGAACACCAACTTCAACATCACCTTTAACTGTTAGTATTCCAGCTTATTGCCCCACCGTTAATCTCAAAGTTCGCAAGGCCGGTACCACTGCCGACTTTGGCAGCAGCTACATCATCGTTGATTACAATAATAAGGGCGAACTCAAGTGGGAGTCCACGAACACGAGTTCGTGCACAGCGGTGCCGAATACCGATTGGAGCGGAAGCAAGGTTGTTCCGGGCGGTACCGAGACCACGAACCCGCTTAATCAGCTATTTAAATATCTATACCAGATTCAATGTACAGGTCTGTAAAAGCAGTATGCAGAGACAGATAATAAAAGAGCCCCGACACACGAAATGTGTCGGGGTTTGAAGTTTCTTGGCACTACTGTTTAGGCGGTGCCGCCGAGTCGCTCCGCAGGCGGTAGAAACCGTTTGAAGAACTGCTCGTGTGCGTGAATATTTTCCTGCCAGCGCTTGAGATTGTGAGCGGGGTGGAGGTTACAGTTTCCCACTCGCCGATCTTTTCGGCGAACTCGACAGTAACCGTGTCGCCTGTTTTGCCTTCCACCACAATCTCTGTGACATTGCCGATGCGCGTGAGTTTGGCGATGTGTGAGGTCAGTGGTGTTGCCTTCTCAATCGGATACGGCGGCGGATTGCTCTCGGCAATCTTGATGCCGTTGAGCACATTGACTGAGACCCAAGTGTCGTTCACGCCGTGGAGAATCAACTCTCCGCTGGTCCACCACCCACGGTCAGGTTCGTCAGAGGCGTATCGCCACGAGAGATAGATAATTCCACTTTTGTCATCTGCAAGTTTGCATCCAGAAGATTCAGGCACCCCGTTTCGCGAGGAGTACCTCTTCTCTTGGATGTTATTTCGCAAAACCGCCTCTATCTCTGTGACCCACGGGAGGTAATAGGAAATAAATGAATACCCGTAGGTGAGCGAAACCTTAAGTGCAGAATCCGGCAGTTTCCATTTCCCCTTTGCATCTTGAACAAGATGGAAAGGGGAGGGGATGGCAGTTGACACAAGAGCTGGGCGGTTATTAAACCTTGCCCAAGGCTCGGTATAAGTATCAACCGTCACTTCGTACTCTGCTTTTTCTTTCCCTTTCGGTGGTGTGAAATTGCTTGCCCACTCTGCAATCTGTGCTTCCGTGACCGCTTTCGGCGTTCCCATACTTGGCGTATAGGAGATTGTTACCCAATTTACAGTATGATCGTATGATCCGTCATAACTGTATGGTGCTCCGTCGTCGATTACGAACAACCCAACCTCAATCGTCTTGATGTGGGAGTTGATATTCTCGCCAATCGGCAAGAATGGCTCCTGCGCAGAAACGGTCTCCGCAAGAGCAAGTAGCGCTGTAATGAGCGCCAGCCATTTCAAAGTCTTCATTCACTGACCTTTCTCTTTTGGAGATTGTTTTTCATTCCCGTCTGTTCACTCCTGCACACGCAGGCAAACTGACAAAGAACTTCTATTCGCAAATAGCATACCATACCGCTTGCAAAAAAGCAAGGTCTTTACAGGTTCTTAAGACGCATAATCTCCCTTATCTCCTTGAAACCGCCTGCAACAACGATAGGAGACACCACCAGTTATCCCCCTCCTATTCACATTCTGCGCTTGACAGATACGCGCAAAACTCACCGCTGGGGCGCAGTATTACTGCAAAGCGGTTGCGTACAATTCGGCAGTAAACAGTCCCGCTTCCGCAGAGGTCACGCGCGCGGCATCGCTCCCGTGCCCCGACCTTATTGTTGAGCCGGGGAGCGTGGAGATTATAAACGCGAGCACGGGCGCAGTGATTACCGACACGACAAAAGTTCCTTCTAACACAAGCATAAAATTCCATGCCAAAATCAAGAATCAAAACGGGGCAATTGTTCCATCAACGCAGAGTTTTAATAATCAATTCTCGCTGGATGGAAATACCACTGACAACTTTGCAAACCGGTCCATCGTTCCCTTGGTTGGTTCTGATGTAAATCCATTGTCGTTATTTATCACTTCCTTTGTCGCACCCACTTTCAGTATCGGAAGCCATTCTCTCCAAGTATGCGCGGATAATCCTTTAGGCTCAACAGGTCGGGGCGACATTCTGGAGATAAACAATGCAGGCAACGCAGAACAAAACAACTGCCTTACATCACCGTTTTCTTTTTCAGTTGTTACGCCGATTTCTGTGCAACTTGAATGCGAGAATCAAGGCGGCGTGTACAAAAACAATTACTGCATCATTGATTATGGGAAAACATCAAACTTGCGATGGACTGTCGGAGGCGCACCTTCATCGTGCAGTTGGGTCGCAAGCGATGTTGCCGGAAGCGCGGCAAACAGGAGCTATACCGTTACGGGCAATCCGTTCTCGCTCAATAATCTCTTGGACAAGATTTCTTTCAAGTATCAGTTGAAGTGCATGAGATAAAAAAAGAACCCCCGAACGGACGAATCCATTAGGGGTGATGAGCAGTCGCAGTCATCTCTGTAACTGCGGTTCTGCGAGACGCACGCGGTAGAAGCATCTGTCTGCTTCAATAGTGTGCGAAAACTTCGTTGAGCCCGTCTGCATACTCAATGGTTGCAGGTACTTCGGGATGGAGTACCAACTTCCACCAAGTGTTTCAGAGAACTCAAGGTGCACAGAGACACTGCCGTCAGTGAAGACCGTAATCTCCGTTGTGGCACCTCTCCTCGTAAGAGAGGCGATTTTGGGAGGTGGGGGAACGAAGAACGATGGGGGAGGACTGGACCAACGAATGGCTGTGCCGTCTTGTGCCGTCCGATTCACGAGGAATGTGACGGACTCTGCTTTGGTGTAGAGCGTAATCTCTGCGCGTTCCCACCAAGATGATTGAGCCGTGGCGATTTCGTTTGGGATTACCGCCAATGAATCGTTTAACCCGAAGAGTATCACTGGCAGTGCGCACGGATTGCCTTCATCTTGGATCCGCTCACGGGCAGCGAGTCGAGCAACCTTCCCGGTACTGTCGGAGACATCCACTTTTAGGTTCCATACTTCGGGAATGTAGTAGCTTATTGCCGCTCCAAACTGAAACCTCACCTTCCCGAAGACCTCCTCGGGGACTTCCCACTTGCCGTTGCCTTGAATAAGGTGGAAGCCAGTTTCATAGAGTTTGACATACTCATCTGGTGGTGGAGCACCTGCAATGTGTGTTGGTGCCGCTACTCCGGAATAAGTCGGGAGAAGACCTCCGATGCCATCGGTGTAGGCGGCAATGTCCCACATGTAGGCAAACTGTTCTGCACCGGATACAGGAGTAAATCGTCCAGCAACCTCGCGAAGCTTTTGTTCAGCAAATGCTTCAAGCGCGCCGTCACTGTTCCGACTGTACTCAAACTGTTCCTGAGTCCACTTGCCGTTTTCTCTTGAACCGATTTCCACCAAGATCCGACTGATGTACCCATCCAGATTGTACCCAATCGGAAGAGAAGAGAACTTCTGCGCACCGAGCGTCCCCAACACAGAGAGTGCGAGGACAACTAAACCGACAAAAAATCTTTTCATGACACCCTCCTTTCAATGGGGGCTTGCCCGACTTAATGGGCGGGTTTGTGGTTTCGTTCCTGTCTATTCACTCCTGCACACGCAGGCAAACTGACAAAGAACTGGAATAGATAACAATAGTCACTTCCTGTCAAGGACTATACCAAACATCCAATAAAAAAGCAAGTCCTTCCGCTCAATCTCGCAAAACCGCTACACACAAAGGAAAACCACTCTCTTATCAACCAGTTATCCCCACACGGCGTTTGACAAAGGTCTCTTTGGAATTGACATCCCAAAGTAAGACCGTGCAACATTACACCACATCTCCACTCCATCAACATCGGATGTTGAAAAATCTGGCAATGCCAAATGAAGTGCAGCAGGTAGGGTATTGTATGGAGATGAAGTGGGAACGGTCCATTTTCTTCTTGTTTCTAGGACTCTTGGGGAAGAGTAAAACTCTTGCTTTTCTGAGAATGGTAAGATATACTCTTCTTGAATTTATCGTTGTTTGACAAATTCTCTTCGTTGGAACGAAGAGACATAAGTCAGATGTAACTTCTGCAAAGAAAGAAGGGAGGGGTCTATGATAACTCTGAAAAGTGGTGCACATTTTGCGTTTACGGGTATTGATGGTGCAGGCAAGTCCACTCAAGCAGGACTTCTGGCAAAGTATGTCCGAGACAACTTTGGACCAACCTACCTTTTTGAGCCACGGACAGACTTGATTAGCCAACTCATGGTCAATCTGGCCTGGCAGTATGGGCGCGTAGGTCGGCGTGAGTATTTCGGACACTACGCAGTTGATTTTGCGAAGGCGTTTGATGTGATCAGAGATCATTTTGGGACAGCAGCGCCGCTTCTTGCCGCAGGCATGCATGTCATTACACCTCGGTCTTCCTACTGCCGGTTGGCGACATCAATCGGTATGAGTGGTCAGCGAGACAAACGGATAGAGCAAGTTCTCGGTTTGATTCCGAAACCTGACCTACTCTTCTGGCTTGACATTGACCCAAATGTAGCGTTCCAACGCATCACATTTCGTGCTATTGATGCGGAGGATTTTGACTTTCTTCAAGTCTTTTGTAATGCGTTGCGGAGTATGCCCGAAGCAAAGGATTGGGTTAGAATTGACGGAGACAGAGGGGTCGAAGAGATATCTCTTGAGATAGTCGAACATGTGACCGAGTTCTTCAGAAAGTAAATATATATGACATCAAAAACATCAAAAACAGCGGTTGAGGCATGGGATAAACGGTGGGCAACGGATGAGGGTCGCACTGGTTTTGTTGAGCCCCATCCTGAGGTCTTAGCACTTGTGCCTGAACTGAAGACGCAGGGCGTGCACAATGTGCTTGATCTGGGATGCGGTGTGGGACGCCACTCACTCGTCCTTGCAGATGCTGGCTTTGATGTGCTGGCTATGGACGGTAGTGCGGCAGGATTAGAGGTGCTGCGACAAAATGCAGCTGCGAGAGGTCTAACACTTCAGCTCCGGCAAGGTGATGTGGACTCGCTGCCATTTCCTGAAGCCAGTTTTGATTATGTACTTTCCTGGGATGTACTCTATCACGGCAATCTAGGCGATGCTGGACATCGCGTTGCCGAGGTTTGGCGAGTACTCAAACCAGGCGGGTTATTCCAAGCAACGATGCTTTCGTTGCGCCACAAAAATTACCGTGCGGGACGGCAAGTAGCGCCAAATACTTTTGTTGAAGATAACGAAGATCGAGGACATTCCCATTTCTACTGTGACGCAGCAACTATTGTTGCACTATTCTCAGGTTTCGAACTTCTTAAATTGGGGCAGCATCTAAAGCGAAAGCCGGGCTCGTGGCACTGGAATATAATCGCAGAACGGTTGAATTAGCTCCAACTATAGCCAAGCCTCGAAGCGTTTGCGCTTCTGGGCTTTTTTCGTGTATTTTGATAAACTTATTAAACAGATTCATCTGAACCGACAGGTTTAGTCACGCAGATGAGATCGGTGTGTATTGTCAATCCATTTGGTCCTTTTACTAAGGACACAGGTGGTGAAATCACGGAAATGAAATTGATTGACCCGAAGGATTACAGGAAATATTTTGACTGTGGAGATGTAGGAGAACATCTTATGAAAAGAGCCCTTGAAGTTAGAGGAAAGATGAAATGAAAATTGACGCCACAAGCATTCACATTCTCACTGGTTCAAAAGATGTCAAACCGTATGCGGCTGAACTGAAATCAGTCGCAGAATCTGCCGTCTCAACTCGCATCCGCAGACGCTTCCTTGTTTGTATAAAAAATATGAAAAATCAAAAGATAGTTTTTCAGGGGAAGTCAAAAAAAGGGTTGAACATCGTCATTCGCTATCCCGATATGTCTGACCTCAAAGAGGTGTGGAAATACGCAAACACGCTCTCAAAAGAAAGAACTTTTGTTCTGTTTCAAGGCGAAAGAATGTCGCTAAAAAGCGAAAGGGAATGGTTGGGAAAGTTAATTGAGAGCAACAAAAAGAAACTTGGAATTAATTTGCTGGCTGTTGTCGGTCAAAAAGTTATCGGAATCTGTGGCATACAAGCGAAGAAAAAGAAGATTCACAAACATATTGGAAATCTGGCGATATCGGTTGCAAGAAACTTTCGCGGAGAGGGAATCGGCTGGCTCTTGATGAACGCGGTTTTAGAAGAGACAAAGAAGAAACTGAAGTATCTCAAGACGATAACGCTAGAGGTCTTTGAAGAAAACCGAGTGGCGCGCGTGATGTATAAAAAGATTGGGTTCAAAGAAATCTCGGTGTCTTGCCTGCGGCTCTGCGCTACAAGGGCGGATATTCCAACGAGGTCTTGATGTATAAGGAAATGAAAGATAAATGATAGAACTTGAAAAAACATTTTTGGCGAGATATTTACCCAAGGGATTTGAAGAAAGCCCGTCAAGGGAAATTGTTGATATGTATTATCCGAAAGAATGTGAGCATCCGCGTTTACGATTGAGAAAGAGCGGCGACATTTATGAGATGACTAAAAAAGAGCCAATGGAGGGGACTGACTCATCTCGGCAGTTAGAACAGACGATTAAACTTTTGAAAGAAGAATATGAAGCAGTGTCAAAATTACCAGGGAAACTATCCGATAAAATCCGCTACTATTACCCCTACAAAGACCATACCGCAGAGATTACTGTCTTTCGCGGTGAACTCGCTGGTCTGGTTCTAATTGATTTTGAGTTTCAATCGGTTGAAGAGATGAACGCATTTGAAATGCCGGATTTCTGCCTTGCTGATGTTACACAAGAGAACTTTGTCGCGGGTGGAATGCTGGCGGGTAGGAGATACAAAGATTTGAAAGATGATTTAGCCCGCTTCCATGCACATTGAGATACTTAACAGCAGTATTTCAAAAGTAAACAAAGATTCTTGTCTTTACTCTATCTTCGCCGTATATTTATTGTTGTTATGACCGATTGTATCTTCTGCAAGATTGCGAAGGGGGAAGCGCCGAGTCACACAATTTGGGAGGATGAAAAGCACCTCGCCTTTCTCTCCATCTTTCCGAATACCGAAGGATTTTCGGTGGTTATCACGAAAGAACATAATCCAAGCTATGCTTTTGAGAATGTTGACGAGATTCTTTCTGGTCTGGTTTTAGCTGCCAAGAAAGTCGCTAAACTTGTTGACTCAAAACTTCCCGATGTCGGCAGAACCGGAATGATTTTGGAAGGTTTCGGCGTCGACCACCTGCATGCCAAACTCTTTCCCATGCACGGGACTAAAGATAGTAAAGAATGGGAACCAATTAAATCCAGCATTGATAAATACTTTGAGAAATACGAGGGGTATATTTCTTCTCATGATTACAAACGCGCTGATGATACAAATCTCGCCGAGCTAGCACGGAGGATTACGGGATAACCTTTTTATACACACCTCTGCGGGGGCGGGTCTGTGATACACTGGATGCAATGGGTGCACGGCTTTTTCATCCGCTCTCTCGCTTTGCCGTTCTTTTGTTGTCAGCAGGCGTCTTTTTTGTTGTCGCCACTGCCGTGCTTGCCGATACCGCGACGAGCAATCTCGTTACGGTTTATGTGCGTCCTGCGGTTACCTGCCTGGTCTCTTTTACTGATAGCAACGGCGATAGGAAAGCGAATGTCGGTGAGCTCGTTCAATGGTCTGCGAGCGTCCAACCAGTCGGGCCGTCATATATATATTCTTGGAGTGGCACTGACGGACTTTCAGGCACGGCGAGCGGAGTTAGCAAGTCCTATACCGTGCCGGGTACGAAAAATGCGACCGTAACCGTCTATCCGACAGGTTTTGGACCAAATGACACGATTAATCTCTCCAACTCTGATGACTGTGGGCTGACACCGACCGACGGTACCGGAATTCCGATTGAGAATCTACCTCCCAATCTTGTCGCCAACGCGCCGACTCTCTCGGGACAGAAAATCGGCAGCGACTTTGTGGCGCACCAGCCCGTTACCTTGAACGGCTCTATTAAAAACATCGGTCTCGGTCCGACCACCAAGACAAACTCCTCGCTCTTTCGTAACCGTTTTGAGTGGGCATTCGGTTCGTTGCCGGGCAAGGATGCGGACTGGACTCCATTCGCTACTGATGTCGGACTGGTGACGCCGACAATACTCCCCGCCGACCCAACTGGGTACTATTCTTATTCGGTGCAGTCGCTTGTCTGGGGGCAGAACGGCGAGATTTCGCCCGGCGGGCCGTGGTACTTCCGTCTCTGCGCCGACCAGCCGCCGCTCCCGAACGGTATTGAGCCGGAGTCAAATGAAAATGATAACTGCACGCCCTCTTCTCTCGTCGCCGGTCCCGTTACCTTTAAGGACCAGCCGTCGCCCCTCTGCGACCTGCGTTTCAACGACCTGCTGCTCGGCATAGACGGGAAACTTCTCATTCCGTTCGGAGGTGGCGGCTACTTCACCTGGTCAACTCTGAATGTCCCGATTGGTCCTTTGGTCTGCACCGCCTCAATCGTCTCGGGAAGCGGTAATTGGTCGGGAGGGAAGCCGAATAATACTAAAGGAACGACGAATGGATTCAGCGCGTCTTTTGACGGGTATAGCGGCACGAACTATTTTTCTGGTCCGTTGAGTGCTCGTTCGGTCTTTCAGATTTCCTGCCCCGGGCTCCCCGGTTCAACGCTCTCCTGCACCGACACCGTTACGGCGATTCCGCTCTCGGTCTTGTGCACAGCAGACAAGAGTGTGGTGCTGGTGGGGGAACCCGTAACTTGGAAGGCGACCGTACAAGCAGACCCCACTTTCACCCCCACGCTCTCGTGGAGCGGAGACGAAAATCTTTCGGGAACGAGCAACCCACTCTTCAAGACCTACACAACGGCTGGACAGAAAGGAGCGACGGTAACGGTAACAACCGAGGGTCTCTCAAGGGTTGCCTCGTGTCCAAATATAACGGTACAAGCATTCCCCGACCTCACTGCCTCTGCGCCGAGTATCACGAGCACGGGCGGCAGCGCCGGCACTCGTTCTGACGGCACGCTCCTCTTCTACCCCGGCTCGTTCACCATTACCGGCACCATCACAAACAAGAGCAACGCCACCGCTGCCGTCTCTGACGCCACTTTCACAAACAAGACACAGTGGTCAACCGACGGCACCAACTGGACTGACCAGTTCACGACCGTTCCTCTGGACGACACGAGCAGCCCTCTCGCTGTTGGCGGAAACCGCACCATCGGCAATACCTCTGCCAACAAGATGACCTGGGACTCCACCCCGACCGACCCGCTGGTCTACTATTTTCGCCTCTGCGCCAACCGACCGGTCGCGTTCACCGAGTCGGACAGTACCGACCCGAGCAACTGTACCGTCACCTCCGCGGTGCAGAAGATGGACATCATCACTCGCCCCGTCGCCTCGGTTGACCTCACCGTCACCGACGACAACGGCGCCGACCAACTCAAGGGCGCTGGCGGCACTCTGGCCAGCCAAAAGTACGGCGGCACACATACACTCAAGTGGACCTCCTCCAATCTCCAAGACAACACCTGCACCCTCACGCGCGGCGCCAGCATCGTGCTTGCATCAAGCGCGGCGGCGAACAACACGACCGGCATTTCCACCGGCGGTCTCTCCGATACCAGCTACTCCTACTCGGTTACCTGCACCAAGACCACTGAGGCAGGAGGGGGTACGGTGACCGATACCGTCACCGTCGCCGTTGCTTCACCGCTCCTTTCCTGCAGTGCCGACCCACTCGCCCCCCTCGTCAATGCCGTGGTTACCTGGACAGCCATGCCGACGCCAGTGACTCCTCCAACGGGCTCCTTCAGCTTCACCTGGAGCAACCTCACTCCAACCTACTCGTTGCAAGGAGGAACAACCCTCACCTCCAATCCCCTGAAGGTCTCCTACAGCGACGCCGGCGTAAAGAACTCCACCGTCACTATGACCGTGCCCGGTGCAGGTCAACCGTCAGTCGCCAAGACCTGTCCGACCACCTCGTCTCCTCCCGCCGTCACCGGTCTCCCCGACCTCACCGCCTCTGCGCCGAATATCACGAGCACGGGCGGCAGCGCCGGCACCCGCTCCGACGGCACGCTCCTTTTCTACCCCGGCACGCTCAAAATTACCGGCACCATCACAAACAAGAGCAACGCCACCGCTGCCGTCTCTGACGCCACTTTCACAAACAAGACACAGTGGTCAACCGACGGCACCAACTGGACTGACCAGTTCACGACCGTTCCTCTGGACGACACGAGCAGCCCTCTCGCTGTTGGCGGAAACCGCACCATCGGCAATACCTCTGCCAACAAGATGACCTGGGACTCCACCCCGACCGACCCGCTGGTCTACTATTTTCGCCTCTGCGCCAACCGTCCCGTCTCCGCGTCCTTTACCGAGTCCGATTCCTCTGACGCGAGCAACTGCACGCAGACCTCTGCAGTGCAGAAGATGGTGGTGGTGGCACCTTTTGACTACGACCTCTCGGCGAATAATACGGTGCTCAAGAGAAACGCGACGGTCAGGACGACCGCAACCCGCACGATTGCGCCCATTTCGGGCGCGACCAGACCGGTTCCGCTCTCACTGACCAAGATGACGTCGCCGTCGGGGACAGTAGCAACGGGGAACGGCACCTCGCTTACCATCGGTTTCTCCGCTGGTTCTACCGACCCCCGTCTCATCGTCAGTATCACGAGCAACACTTCGGCAAGCCCGACGGCATCAAGCGAAATCACGGTTGAGACGAAGAAAGACACGCCCCTTGGCGTCTATACCGTTGAACTTACCGGCAGTCCCAACGGAGGTCCGATAAAGAAGACAAACTTTACGATAGAAGTAGAAGACAACACGACCATACTCTGCGCGGCATCGCTCAATGCCGTGCCTGATTCGGTCTCGTCGGGCGGGAGCGCGACGCTCAAATGGGATTCGGTCAATGCGGCGGTCTGCACCGGTAACGGGTTTGATACCAAAAATGCGGTGCAGAACAGTGTCTCTACCGGCGCGCTCACCGCGAATAAAACCTATACGCTCTCCTGCAAAACGGCAGGCGCGGCGCCCGACACCTGCCAGAGCGCGCCGGTGACGGTGACGGTCTGCTCGGGGGCAGGATGCGATTCTACAAAAACACCAACACCAACAGGACTCTGTCAGGACCCGAATGCTACCAACAACGGAGGCGCGTTGCCCTGTCAATACCCACCCCCACTAACCCAGGGTGGAACCCCAGATGTCTCCTGTTTCCCTTCGCAAACGACGATTCCGCCGCAAGGCGGGACCGTAAGCTGGGTCTGCGAGCCGACTGGCGGCACGCCGCCGCTTCTTATTCAGTGGATTGGCGATACCGAGATTGTCGCGTCCTGTTCGCAGACCTCTTGTACTCAGACCACGACAGGAAATCGCGTATCCATTGATGTACCTTATGGAGCCAATCCACCGGGGACAACAAAGACCTGCCGCGCACGGATTACGGACGCGAAGGGCAAAAGTTCAGAGTCGCCGTGCAAGTCAGTCGTAACCGTGACAACCGCTCCACCCCCGCTTTCGCAGCCCCCACCTACATCTCCGCCTCCTCCATCAGGAGGAGCCACGCCCAAACCGGTCTTTTTTGAAGAGTTCTAATCAATGTTCATAGACGAGACACAACTGCGCGACTTTGTCCGCGACTCGGGACTCGTCTCCCGCGCCGACTTTGAGGTGGCGGCAAAAGAGGCAGACGGTGAGAAGCAGAGCGTCGGCGGCGTCCTTGTCGCAAAAGGTAAGATTTCGCAAGACGACCTGCGCAAGATGCAGGCATATATTCTCGGCGTGCCGTTTGTTGACCTCTCAAACGAGAAGATTGCGTTTGAGATTCTCTCGCTCATCCCCGAGCCCATCGCCCGCAGCCACAACATCATCGCCTTCAAGAAGACCGACGAATCACTTGAGGTCGCGATGTTAGACACCGACGACCTCGCTGCCGTTGACTTCATAAAAAAGAAGACGCAACTCAAGATTCTGCCGCGGCTCACCGACGCGAACTCAGTAAAGTCCGCGTTGCTCCAGTATCAAAAGTCGCTCAAGGCGGAGTTCGGCGACTTGATTCGCGCCGAGACGGATGTACTCAAGGCGCTGCCCGAATCGGGCGCGGCGCCCGAGACGCCCGCCGAACTCAAGAAGCAGGCAGAAGACCTGCCGATTGTGCGCATTGTGGATACGCTTCTCAAGCACGCGGCGCTCCAGAACGCCTCCGACATCCATATTGAACCGCAGGAAAAAGAACTCGTAGTGCGCTATCGCATTGACGGACTGCTCCGCGACGCGATGATACTTCCGAAGCATGTCTCGGCGACCATCGCGGCGCGTATCAAGGTACTCGCCTCGCTCAAACTTGACGAGAAACGGCTGCCTCAAGACGGGAGATTCAAGATAGAGATTGGCGGCGACAAAGTTGCCTTGCGCGTCTCCATTCTTCCCACTTATTTCGGCGAGAAGGTGGTGATGCGCCTCCTGCGCGAGGGCGCGTCGGGCTTTACGCTTGAGGCGCTCGGCTTCCACGGCGAGGGGCTTGAGCGCATTCACGAGGCGCTCAAATTGACGACCGGTATGATTCTGACGACGGGCCCGACGGGCAGCGGCAAGACGACAACGCTCTATACGATGCTTGATATTCTAAATACGCCGGATGTGAATATCTCAACCATTGAAGACCCGATTGAGTACCAACTGCCGCGCATTAATCAGTCGCAGGTGAAGCCCGAGATTGGGTTCTCGTTCGCGAACGGACTGCGCGCGCTCGTGCGCCAAGACCCCGACATCATTATGGTCGGCGAGATTCGCGACAACGAGACGGCTTCGCTCGCCATCAACGCCGCGCTCACGGGACATCTCGTGCTCTCCACGCTTCACACCAACTCCGCGGCGGGAGCCATTCCGCGCCTCATTGATATGAAGTCGGAGCCCTTTCTCCTCGTCTCAACGCTGCAGGTCATCCTCGCCCAACGGCTCGTGCGGCAGCTCGCCGAGACCAAAGAAAAGTACTTTCTCACCAAGGCGGGCATCGCGACGCTCGCGAAGGCGATTGACCTTGACCGCGTCCTCGCGACGCTCAAAGCGGAGCGCATCGTGCCGCCAAACGCCGTGTGGGAGAGTGTGCCGTTCTTTCGTCCGCGACCGGCGCCGGATGCGCCCGACGGTTTCGCGAGCCGCGTCGGCATTCACGAAGTGATGAAAATAACCCCAACCATTCGCGACCTGATTATCAAGGGCGGCACTTCTGCCGAGATTGAGACGCAGGCGAGGAAAGAGGGTATGCTGACGATGCTTGAGGACGGAATCTTTCAGTGCGTGCAGGGCGAGACCACGATTGAGGAAGTTTTGAGAGTGGTATCAGAATAATACTATGCGCTTTAGATACAGAGCGACAAAGGCGGACGGGACCGAAACCCACGGCGAGCAAGAGGCGGCCGACAAGTTCGCGCTCGCGCGCGAACGGAAGAAAGAGGGCGAGACGGTCGTCGCCACCGAGGAAGTGGAGGAACGGCTTCGTTTCAACTGGGGCCGACTCTTCACGCGCCGCGTTAAGCTCCGCGACAAGGTCGCGTTCGCGCGCAATCTTTCGGGAATGGTGGCGGCCGGACTCCCGCTCTCCCGCGCGCTCGCCGTCTTGGAGCGTCAAGCGACGAACGAGCGACTCAGGTCGGTCATCGCGACGCTCATTGAGCGCATCAGCAAAGGGGCAACGCTCGCGAGCGCGCTCGTACTCTTTCCCGAAGTATTCCCCTCGCTCATCGTCTCTATGACGAAGGCGGGTGAGGAGAGCGGCAATCTCGCGGGCGCTCTGCTCTCTGCGGGCGAAGGCCTTGACCGCATCTACGCGCTCGCGCGCAAAGTGCGCGGCGCGCTCATCTATCCCGCCATTGTCATCCTCGTGATGGTCGCTTCAGGAGTGGTCCTCTTCATCTTTGTCGTGCCGCAGCTTGTCGCCGCGTTTGCCGAACTCAAAGTAACGCTTCCGCTCTCTACCCGTATCCTCATCTTTGCCAGTCATTCTTTTCAGACGCACGGTCTTCTGCTCGCCGGCGTCGTGACCGCGCTCACCCTTGGTCTCATTGCCACGCTCCGCACCGCGCGGGGCACGCGGGGCATTGATTTTGTCTTACTTCGCACGCCGGTCATTGCGCCGATTTTGCGTGAGGCGAACGCGGCGCGGATGGCGCAGACGCTCTCTTCGCTTCTCTCTGCAGGCGTGCCGATTGTCGCGGCTTTAGAGATTACTTCGGGCGTTATCAACAATGTTTATTATCAAGAAGCGCTCGCCGCCGCGGGGACGACCATTGAACGCGGCGAGCCGATTTCAGGAGTGCTCCGCGCACACGAGCAACTCTTTCCGCCGCTTCTCGCCGAGATGGTTGCGGTCGGCGAAGAGACGGGCAAACTTTCGGGCACCCTCAAAGAAGCCGGACTCTTCTTTGAGGGCGAGGTTGAGCAGAAGACCAAAAATCTCTCCACGATTATTGAACCCGCGCTGATGATTGTGGTCGGCATCGCGGTCGCCTTCTTCGCCTTTGCGATGATTACGCCAATGTACTCTTTGATGAATACGATATAAAAGATATCAATATACGAATGGATACTAATCAACGAATAGATACGAATAAGAAAGGAATGTCGGTCGTTGAGGTCTTGATAACGATTTCAATTATCGGCATTCTTGTCGCGCTTGGATTTTCTCATCTGACCGCGGCGAATGAACGGCAGGCGCTCGCGCTTGATGCTGAGAACGCACTCTCGGTACTCGCGACTGCGCGCGGACAGACGCTCGCCGGAAAAGACGGTTTCTCGTACGGCGCTCACTTTGAGGACAGAAAAGTAGTGCTTTTTCGCGGCGCTAGTTACAGCGCGGACGACGCAACCAACAAAACCTACTCATTCGCAGATAGCGTGCATCTCGCGAGTACCGCACTGGTTGGCGGCGGCGCAGAGGTGAAGTTCAACAAACTAACGGGTGCAACGGCGCAGAGCGGAACGCTCACCCTCGCCCTGCTCCGAGACGCTTCGGTCACCAAAGTAATAACGGTCTTCGCAACGGGCGCTGCCTCTGTTCAATAGAATTATCAATGATTAAGAATTGGAAATTAAAAATTGGAAATTCCCAGCGAGGATTCTCGCTAGTTGAAGTCGTTATCGGAACGGCGCTCATCGCGCTCGCCCTGGTCGGGCTCGCGGGCGCCTTCTCGTTCTATCTCAAAGTCGGTCTCAAAAATACCGATGCGCTCAAAGGGGCTTTTCTTGCCGAAGAGGGAGTAGAGGCCGTGACGCTTCTGCGTGATGCGTCGTGGAGCAATCTCTCTTTGCTCGCGACCGGCACGCCGTACTATCTCTCGTGGAACGGGAGCGCGTGGGTCGCGACGACAACTCCTGCTCTCATTGACGGCATCTTTACGCGCACGATTACGCTTGGCGACCTCTATCGCCGTACGAGCGATAAAGACATCGTCGCGACTTCGTCGCCGGACGCCAAAACACTGGATACCGATATAAAGCAGGTAACGGTACGGGTAACGGCGGCGGGTGTAGATACCTCGCTTCAGACCTATCTGGCGAATATCTTTAAGTGATGAAAAAACAAAGAACACAACGCGGGCTTGCCCGCCGAAGAGGCGGGTTTTCACTGATAGAGACGCTCTTTTATGTCGCGCTGCTCTCGTTCGCGCTCCTCATCGTGAGCCAGACGGTGCTTATGATGTTGCGCTCGGCGGAGAGATTGCGCGCGAGCGCGCATCTCGCGCAGGACGCGGGAGCGTCGCTCGCGCGCCTCACGCGGGAGATTCGCGGCGCCACGAGCATCACGGACGCGACAAGTGTCTGGAGCGCAAACCCCGGCGCGCTCGCGCTCCAGACGACGGATGTGGGTGGCGCCGCGAAGACAGTTGCGTTCAAGGTCTTGAACGGCGCGCTCTATCTTTTTGAGAACAACCTCTCATCGGGCGCGCTCACCGGCAGTAGTACCGTACTCACCAATTTCGTCTTCAGAAAGATACCAACCACCGAGAGCACGGGCGTGAAGATAGAGATGACGCTGCGAAGCACGGTCGGTGCGGCATCGTCCACCGAATCGTTTTATTCAACGGTTGTTTTACGCGCTCATTAATATGAAGATACAAACCAACCGCGGTCAGGCAATCTTCTTCGCCGCAATCTTCTTTCTCGCCATCTCGCTCACGATGGTGCTCGGTGTCGTGACACCGGTTGAGAACGGCGTGCTCGCCGCCCGCGCGCTCGCGCGCGGCAACCAGAGTTTCTTCGCCGCCGAAGCGGCGGCGCAAGATGTCTCGTATCGCCTGATGAACGGTCTCGCGGTCGGTGCGGTTGAGACGCTCACCCTCGGCAACGCTTCAGCAACCGCCACCACCACGACGACCGCAAGCGGCAAGGAAGTAACGAGCGCAGGCACGGACGACAATTTTGTGCGCAAAAGCATCACTAAACTCACGAGCGGCAATGGTGCCGCCTTTTATTATGGCGTGCAGGCGGGCGATGGCGGTACCGTCTTGGAGAATTCATCTTCGGTTGCAGGCAACCTCTATGCGAACGGGACGGTTGTGGGCGCGGGCGGGAATCTCATAACGGGCACCGTCGTCTCGGCAGGTTCCGGCGGAAAGATTGAGGGAGTGCTCACCACGGCATCCGCCTATGCGCACACCATAAAGAACAGCACCATAGGCGGCGACGCCTATTACCAGACGATAAGCGGCAGCACGGTGCACGGCGCGAGCCATTCGGGAAGCGCCGACCAGACGACCACGACTCTCCCCATTTCTGACGCGCAGATAACACAATGGGAGAACGATGCCGCCGCAGGCGGAACTATTACTTCGCCCTGTCCGTACAAGATTACTGCGAACACGACAATCGGACCGAAGAAGATCGCCTGCGATATGGAGATAAGCGGCACTGGGTACACACTTACCTTAACCGGACCGCTTTGGATAACGGGCAACCTTACCATCAAGAACAGCCCAACAATAAAGATTACGTCGTCGCTTGGTGGGGCGAGCGTGGCGCTCGTTGCAGATAATCCTGCGAATCGCACGACAAGCAGTCAAGTCAACTCGGATAACTCCGCGGTCTTTGAGGGGTCGGGGAGCATCGGTTCGTTCGTACTTTTGGCTTCGCAAAATCGGAGCGCCGAGAACGGCGGAAGCGAGGAGGCCATCACCTTCGCAAACGGCACGAGCGGCGCCATTCTTGCCTATGCGGGACACGGTGAAATCCTCATGCAGAACTCCGTTAAGTTGAAAGAAGTAACTGCGTATCGCATCCATCTCAAAAACACCGCACAGGTTATCTACGAAAGCGGGCTTGCGAATCTTCTCTTTACCGCCGGCCCCTCCGGCGGCTATACGCTTGGTGGCTGGAAAGAGGTAGAATAGTCGTATGAAAAAAGGAAAGAAAATGATTGTGGCGAATTGGAAGATGAATCCCGGAACACTCGCCGAGGCGCGTCATCTTTTTACGCAGACCAAGCGCGCCGCGAGCCGTCTGGAGAATATCTTGACCATCATCTGTCCGCCGTTTCCGTATCTTGCCGCGTTTGCGCACAGCGGCACGACGCGCGTCGCGCTCGGCGCGCAGAATGCCTCGTTTCAGAACGGCGGGCGGCTGACCGGCGAGGTCTCTCCCGAAATGTTGCGCGACCTTGGAGTCTCGTATGTGATTGTGGGGCATTCGGAGCGCCGAGCGCTTGGGGAGACCGACGAAATTGTCGCCGCCAAAGTGCGTGCCGTCGTTGCCGAGGGAATGATTCCCATTCTCTGTGTCGGCGAGCGCGAGCGCGACACGGAGGGGCGTTACTTTGAGACGCTCAAGAACCAGATTGCGGGTTCGCTCGCGCGGCTTCCGCGCGCCTCTTTTCGCTCGCTCGTCATTGCCTATGAGCCGCTCTGGGCGATAGGGAAGAGTGCGCGCGAGGCGATGGCGCCGCGCGCCGTCTTTGAGACCGCCATCTTTATCCGCAAGGCGTTCACCGACCTGTACGGCGCCGAGAGCGCGCAGGCGCCGCAGATTCTCTACGGCGGTTCGGTTGAAGAAGAAAATACCGCCGCAATTCTCTCTGAAGGTGGCGTTGACGGACTCTTGGTCGGGCACAAGTCGCTAGAACCGGAAAGTTTTATCACCATACTCAAACGCGCCAATGCCGCATAATCTTCCCTTACTCAAAGACGCCACGGTGCGCGGCAAACGCGTGCTTCTGCGGCTTGACCTAGACCTACCCGTTGCAGGCGGCGTACTTCGTGATACCTACCGACTAGAACGCTCACGACAGACCCTTGAATTCTTGAGAGCGCAGGGAGCGAAGACGCTCATCATCAGTCATATCGGACGCGACCCAAAGGAGACGCTTCGTCCCGCGTTTGACTACCTCAAAGAGATTATTCCGATTAAGTTTATCTCCTCGCTCCGCGAAGCAAAAGAAAAGATGACGCATCTTCACGAGGGCGGATTTCTCTTGCTAGAGAATCTGCGCAGTTTTGGGGGAGAGACGACCAATGACCCGGTCTTTACGGAAGAACTTGCTTCGTGCGCAGACATCTTCGTCAACGAGGCCTTCGCCGCCTCTCATCGCTCGCACGCCTCTATTGTCGGCGTACCGAAATTACTCCCGAGTTATATCGGTCTTGTCTTTGCAGAAGAAGTTGAGCAGTTGTCAAAAACGTTCTCTCCTGCGCATCCGGCGCTCGTCATTTTGGGCGGCGCGAAGTTTGAGACCAAGACGCCGCTTATTGGAAAGTTTCTAAAGATTGCCGACACGGTCTTCGTCTGCGGCGCTCTCTCAAATGATATTTATAAAGCGCGCGGCTACGAGACCGGTACCTCGCTCGTCTCCCCGCACCTACCTCCCGCATTTTTGCGGGCGAATCCGAAACTGCAGGTGCCCGTTGATGTGGTGGCTCGCGGCGCGCAGGGGAGCAGGACAAAATCGGCGGATACGGTGCTTCTTGATGAAAAGATTGTTGATGCGGGACCCGAAACGCTTGCCGACCTGCGCGCGCTCATTGAAAGAGCAAAGTTCGTCCTCTGGAACGGGCCGCTTGGGGAGTATGAGGCGGGCTTTGATGCGGGAACTATTGCGCTTGCCGAGATGCTCGCCGAGAGCGATGCCGAGACGATTATCGGCGGCGGCGACTCGCTCGCCGTCGTTTCAAAACTTGGGCTTCTTGAACGATTCTCATTTGTTTCCACCGGCGGCGGCGCAATGCTCCAGTTCCTCGCAACGGGCACCCTCCCCGGCATTGAGGCGCTGCGCTAGAGGGAGGCGCGAATCCTTTCTGCTGCCGCTTCGCGTTCTTTTTCGGTGGAGGCACTTCGCGGCCAAAAGCCGGCGAGACCGTCGTTGTGCTTGCGTGGAATGAGATGAATATGAAGATGCGGCACCTCGGTGCCGATGACCGAGAGCACCACATAGTCCGCGTCCGTTGCTTTCTTCACCGCCCGCATCAACTTTTTTGATTGAATAAAGATGTCGGCGACGACCTCGTCGGGCGTCTCTTCAAGTTGAGGGTAGTGGGCTTTGGGTATCACCAAGATATGCCCGTGTTGAACAGGATTGATGTCCACAAAGGCAAGAACCTTCTCGTCTTCGTGAACCTTTGACGCAGGAATCTCGCCTCTCACGATTTTGCAAAAAATACAATCGGTCATAGATA
>Ga0209515_10003957_pt1 | contig 20471 bp, 18 predicted proteins | sample Subgroupgradi54m_FD_187454 | JGI IMG/M metagenome (GOLD analysis project Ga0209515, IMG submission 187454) | Subsurface groundwater microbial communities from S. Glens Falls, New York, USA - GMW60B uncontaminated upgradient, 5.4 m (SPAdes)... ...
TTCTCACGGACAATGACCTCAAAGTCGCCCATGAAATTACGGTACAGGTGGCTCGCGCCCTCCGGGAGGAATTGGGTGAGCCCTACAAGGGCATCATGTACGGCGGGTTCATCGCGGTGCGGGAGGGCGTGCGGCTGATTGAATACAACGCGCGTTTTGGCGACCCGGAAGCCATGAACGCGCTGACGCTACTCGAAACGGATTTGGTGGAGGTATGCCAGGCGATTTTAAACGGCACTCTGGATCAGCTGGATATTCGTTTTAGCCCCCAGGCGACGGTTTGCAAATACGCCGTGCCGGAAGGCTACCCGGATGCCCCCAAAAAGGGAGTGGAAATCCGGATGAAATCACTCCCCCCGGGGGTGAAAGCCTACTTTGCCGCTGTGGACGAGCGTGACGGCAAACTGATCATGACCGGCTCCCGCGCCGTGGCGCTGGTGGGCGTGGGCGACACGATCGAGGAAGCGGAACGCCTGGCACAGGCGGGTGTGGAATGTGTGGAGGGCCCTGTTTTTTACCGGCGGGATATTGGGACGAAGGCGCTTATCGAAAAAAGGGTGGAGATGATGAAAAAACTGCGCGGTTAAGATTTACAGGCCAAGTGGAAACCGCTAAATTTAAGGCATGATCCACCGCATTGAAGTGGCTGCCACCGGGAAGGACTCGCGGGCCGAGACGCTGAAAGCCCGGCTGAAATCGGAGGGATTCAAGGTGCAGGAGGTGTGGGTGACCGACGCGACCACGATTGAAAAAACGCTGAGCCCGAGCGCGCTGGAAGCCATTGGCCAGGCGCTGGCCAATCCGGTGATCCAGGCGTTCCGCGTGGACCAGCCGCTGGCGCCGAAAATTTTTGACTGGGCGCTGGAGATCGGCTTTTTACCGGGCGTCACCGACAACGTGGCCCACACGACGAAAGAAATTATTTCGGATCTTCTGAAAACCAAATTCAAAGGCGACGAGGGCGTGTACACCAGCACGGTGTATTTTTTCAGAGGAAAACTCACACGGGCGGACGTGGAAAAAATCGGGTTGATTAGGGCGAACCCCCTGATCCAGCGGCTGACAATTGGGGTGGTGGATCGCGCGGTGCCGCGGGTGACGCTTCAAAAAGTGGAAACGCTGGAGGTGGATTTGAAGGTGCCGGAAAAAGAGCTGGTTAGAATCGGCAAAGAAGGAATCCGTGGGCCCGAGGGGCCGCGGGGGCCGCTGGCGCTCAATCTGGATTCGATGAAAACCATCCGGGATTACTTTAAAAAGCAAAAACGGAATCCGACGGATTTGGAACTGGAATCGCTGGCCCAAACGTGGAGCGAACATTGCAAGCACACGATTTTCGCGAGTCCGATGGATGAAATTAAAGAAGGGCTTTTTAAGGGGCTGATCAAGAAGGCCACTCATGAGATACGTGCAAAAAAAGCAAAGAGTCGCAAGGGGACCCTTCCAGGGGACTTTTGTGTTTCCGTGTTCACGGATAACTCCGGCGGCATTGTTTTTGATAAAGACTGGATCGTCACGGACAAAGCCGAGACTCACAACACCCCCTGCACGCTGGACCCTTTTGGCGGCTCGGTGACGGGCATCGTGGGCGTGAACCGGGATTGTCTGGGGTTCGGCATGGGGGCCAAGCCCGTGCTCAATCGGTATGGATTTTGTTTGGCTGATCCACGGAAAAAGAATGACCTTTACCGGGCCAAAAACCGCACGAACCCCGCGCTTTCTCCTCGCAAGGTGATGGACGGGGTGGTGGACGGCGTGAACGCGGGCGGTAACCAGTCGGGCATTCCCACGCCACAGGGGTTTTTGTGTTTTGACGACCGGTACCGTGGCAAGCCCCTTATTTTTGTGGGCACGGTGGGGCTGATTCCCCGGAAAGTGAACGGAAAACCCAGTTGGGAAAAGTGCGCCCAGGCTGGGGATAAAATCGTGATGGTGGGGGGCCGCGTGGGGCAGGACGGCATCCACGGCGCCACGTTTTCTTCCGAGGCCCTGCACGAGGGAAGTCCCGCCACGGCCGTGCAGATCGGCGACCCGATCACGCAAAAGAAATTAAGCGATGCGATTGCCAAAGAGGCGCGTGACCTGGGGCTTTACAGCAGCATTACCGATAACGGCGCGGGAGGACTTTCGTGTTCGGTGGCGGAAATGGCAAAAGAATGCGGGGGATGCGAAGTGGAATTGGGTCTGGTGCCATTGAAATATCCCAATTTGGAACCGTGGAAAATCTGGATCAGCGAGTCGCAGGAGCGCATGACGCTCGCTGTGCCGCCGGAAAAAGTGGAGGTGTTGGTCGGACTTTTGGCTCGGCGCGGCGTGGAGGCCACGGTGATCGGAACGTTTACGGATTCGGGACGGTGCATGGTGAAGTTCAACGGCAAAACCGTGATGGACATGGGTTTGAAATTTTTGCACGAGGGAGTGCCGATGAAGAAACTTTCCACCATCCTTAGAAAACACCGGCACCCGGAACCGGTATTCCCCTGCCCCAAGAATTTGGAACCGGTATTGCTCCAAATGCTCGAGCGGCCGAATGTCGCCAGCTTTGAATTCCTTTCCACCCAATACGACCACGAAGTGCAGGCGGGCAGTGTGATCAAACCTCTGCAGGGCAAGGGTCGGGTGAATGGCGAAGCGGCAGTGACGCGGCCCCTGCTTTCGAGCAACCGGGCGATTGTGACCTCGCAGGGCCTGCACCCTTCGTACAGCGACATCGACCCTTACGCCATGGCGGCCTGTTCGATCGATACGGCCATTCGCAATGCCGTGGCGGTGGGCGCCGATCCGGATTATCTGGCCATCATGGATAACTTCTGCTGGTGCTCGTCGGATGAGCCTGAGCGCCTGGGTGAGCTGAAAGCCGCCGTTCAGGCCTGTTACGACACCGCGACCGTGTACGGGACGCCTTTTATTTCCGGCAAAGATTCGATGTTCAATGATTTTAAAGGCTACGATGCCCACGGGAAGTCCATCAAAGTCTCGGTGCCGCCGACGTTGCTCATCTCGGGGCTCGGCGTGATTCCGGACGCGACAAAATGCCTGACGCTCGATGCCAAAATTCCCGGGGATTTGATTTATGTATTGGGGGTAACCCGGCGGGAGCTGGGTGGATCGGAATATTTTGCGATGAAGGGGGCGATCGGGAATTCAGTGCCACAGGTGAATGCCAAGCAAGCGCTGGAGCTTTACCGCAAATTTTTTACAGCAACCCAAAAAGAACTCTTCGCCTCGTGCATCAGCGTGAACGCCGGGGGCTTGGGGGTGGCGCTGGCCAAAATGGCCATCGCGGGAGAGCTGGGGCTGGAGGTGGATCTTTGGAACGCCCCACAAGACGGCGTGACGCGGGACGATGACTTACTTTTTTCCGAGAGCCAAAGCCGCTTTGTCATGACCATTGACCCTAAAAAACAAAAGACTTTTGAAAGGTATTTTGGTGCGCTGGCCTCACTCGTGGGCCGCGTCCGTAAAGATGACCAATTCGTCGTCAAAGGGCTCAAGGGCTCTCCCGTGATCCAATCCAAGGTCGGCTCTTTGTCCATGGCCTACAAAAAACTTTTTAAAAACTTCTGATGAAACCTCACGTACTTGTCCTCACCGGCTATGGAATCAACTGCGAAGAGGAAACGGCGTTCGCCTTTGCCCAGGCGGGCGGAAACGCGCGCGTGGCGCATGTGAATGATTTGATCGAGGGCACGGTGAAGCTTCAGGATTTTCAAATACTCGCCATTCCCGGCGGATTCAGTTACGGGGATGACGCGGGAGCGGGATCTGCCCTGGCGAACCGGATAAAAAATAATTTGGGAGAATCTATTTTCAATTTTGTCCGCGCGGATAAGCTGGTCATCGGCGTGTGCAACGGCTGCCAGATGCTGGCGAACTTGGGACTGGTGCCAGCCCTTGGCGGACGGACCAGCGAACGGCAGGTGGCGTTCGACCGCAACGACAACGCCCGCTACACCGATCGGTGGGTGTGGCTCAAAAATACGTCTAAAAAATGCGTGTGGACGCACGGAATGAAGTTGCTCCACGCCCCGATCGCGCATGGGGAAGGCAAGCTCGTGGCTCCGCCGGAGGTTCTACGAGCCATCCAAAAAAACGACCAGATCGCTTTTCAGTATGTGCATGAAGACGGTTCGTTGGCCAAAGGCGAGTATCCGGCCAACCCGAATGGCTCCCTACTCGATATTGCCGCGCTCACCGACCCGAGCGGGCGGGTGATGGGCATTATGCCCCACCCCGAGCGGTTCATGACCCTGACGAATGAAGACGGCTGGACGCTCCAGCGGGAACGGGCTAAACGGAAAGGCAAGTCACTGCCTTCAAAGGGCGCGGGAATGCAACTTTTTAGGAACGGGGTGGGTTATTTTCAATAGAAGTCTTGTTTTTGTGATCCAGAAATGTTATAATAATTGGATTCCTAGAAAACAAAAATCATGCAAAAAATAAAAAATTATTTTTACCAACCCGCTCAACTCATTCATTATGCCGGAGCGCTTGTGCTCATGCTGGCGGTGACCGGCTTGACGATGCGTGCCAGCGTGAAGGATTTTTCGCGGGCGGCCAGTCCCACTTTTACGATGACTCAATCCGGTGACATGGTGAATTTGATTGCCGATGGCACGGTCGAAGGCCAAGGGCTTTTGGGGGCCGAAACGAATATTACCTACGATTCGAAACTTGTGGAAATAAAATTAGTGGATTTTGGAACCTGCGCTTTTGACTATTGTATGGATCTTTCGACGGCAGGACAACTAAAGTTGATTGCGGCTTCGGCATTTCCCTCCGCGGGGGGGAAAGCCCTGACTCAACAGCAGACGTTTGCAAAAATCAGTTTGAATTTTTTGGGCAAAGACCCGGTCAAATTTGATTTCAGCAAATGCCAGGTTATCAATGAAAATAACGCGGTGGAAGACCGGACCTGTAATGGGGTAGTCGCTACTCCCGGTTCCACGGCAACGGTGGCCGTCTGCGGAAACAATAAAGTGGAAAATGGGGAACAATGTGATGACGGAAATACCAAAGATGGAGACGGATGTTCGGCCACCTGCATCGTGGAAGTTAAAGCGGTTCCGGTGTGCGGCAATAGCAAGGTCGAAACCGGGGAACAATGTGATGACGGTAATATGATCAACGGGGATGGATGCTCAGCGACCTGCAGTCAAGAAGTGGCTAATCCCGTCTGTGGAAACAGTGTCGTTGAAAATAATGAGCAATGCGATGATGGGAATGTAAAGGATGGAGATGGATGCTCGGCAAAATGCACGACGGAAGTCATCGTCGTCGTTCCCGTGTGTGGCAATAGTCAATTGGAAGGAACCGAAGAGTGTGATGATGGAAATGCGAATAATGGCGATGGGTGCTCGGCCCAATGCACCAACGAAAGTACGTCACAAACGCGTCCGGTGTGCGGCAATAATAAGGTAGAAAATGGCGAACAATGTGATGATGGAAACGTGAATGATGGAGACGGTTGTTCGGCGGCCTGCTCGGTGGAAACCCCGCCCGTCAAAAAACTGGTTTCCGTAAAAGCGGGGGTCTGGAGCGGTGGATCTTCCACCTTTTCTGTCGGTGAAAGTATGGCTTTGAATGCATGGGCTTACTTCAGCGATTCGAACCAAGCGGAGAATATTACTTCCAAAGCCACGTATACCAGCAATGCACCCAGCGTCGCTCAGGCCAATGGTAGCACGGTGAAAGGCTTATCTCCGGGATCCGCCACCGTTAAGGCCAGTTATACGTACGAAGGAATTACCGAAAGCGATCGAATCGCTCTCACCATTCTAGCCTCCTCTATCAAAGCGGTTCCGGTCTGCGGCGACGCCAAACTGGAAGGAACGGAGGAATGCGATGACGGAAACGTGATCAATGGCGACGGATGTTCAGCCCAATGCACCAACGAAAGTACGTCACAAACGCGTCCGGTGTGCGGCAATAATAAGGTAGAAGGCGCCGAGCAATGCGATGATGGAAATACCAGTGACGGAGACGGATGTTCCGCCGCCTGCACCACCGAAAAGCAATCCGATCAAAACAGCAATGATCAGAATAACGGTCGTACCAAGCAACAGGAAATAACTCCTGATGAACTTCATCCGGTGGCTCCCGCGCCGGCGGAAGTGGCCAAAGCCGCTGAAAACGTGATCCGGACCCAGGACGTGGTTCGGCATGCAGCGGTGGTGATCCAGGCTCCCAAAAAACAGGAGGTGGTTCCCAAGCTTGATCTTTGCCGTAATCAATATCCAAAACTGGATTTTGACAGTTCCGCGGATGCCGATGGCGATGGCCTTTCCAATAAGACGGAATGTTATCTGGGAACCAACCCCTCCCTTTACGACACCGACCACGACACCTGTTCGGATGGTTCCGAAATCAATGAATTGGGAACCAATCCCCTGAATGGCAGTGATTGCGGCCAGCCCCAAAAGGAAACCCCGGTCACCATTACCGATCCCCATGCGGGATGGATTCTCCGGCATCTGGAAGTGGCGGGTTTTGCCCCTGTGAATACGGCTTCCGTGACGGCGATGGTGTTCCCGGCCGAAGGAAAAGCAGTTAAAACCCTGACGGAAGACCTCAAAAAACTCACGGCCCAAACCGATCCCCAGAGCCTGCGTTCAGCTGCTGATCAATTGATCGGGAGCTCTATCCCGGCGGTAGAAGCTTTCCTCGTGGAAAACGCTTCAGGCTACAATTACGACAATCTGACCCAGGTCGTGACGAACCTGAAATCTGAACTCGCGACACTCGATCCAACGGCAAAAACTATTCCGGATTCGCTGGCGCTCAGCCTGGAACAGCTCCAGGTGCTCTCGAAAGACAAAATCACAGCCGGAACGGTGAATCAGCTTTCCGATGCAGACCTTAGCGGCAAAGCGGCCAGGAAATTTGAAATCACCACGACAGAACCTTTGGACAGCAATAAAATTTATGACCTCGTGGCGGTGGCCACGCTCAAAGACGGTTCTACACGCGCTTCGGCTCCGGTGCGCTTTGGATTGGACGCGTCGGAACGGGTGAAGAAGCCTGAACCCCGATCGATTGGCAACCAGTCGATTTCCCAAAAACCGACGGCGTTCTCGAACATTTGGATTGGCAACGTGCGGGCTGACAGCATCAAAGACGGCGTGGAAGTTCAAATCGACCAAACCAAACCCACGGTTTCGGGTGACAGTGAATTCGGCAGTCAGGTGTTTGCCGTGTGGAATAGCGTGGTGCTCGCTTCCTCCGTGATCTCCGACAGCGAACAGGGAGCTTTCAGTGTGCAAGCGCCCAAAAACCTGGAAACAGACATTGGCCACCGCGTAACGCTTTACGCTGTGAAGGCCAATGATAACGGCCAGGAAGCCCGTTCCGACAGTGTGAATGTGTTCTTCCGCATCAAGCCGGTAGCCATTGGATTTTCGGGAGCCCTGTGGGGCTTAGCCGGGTTGGCCGCGCTGGGACTGGCCACCGTACTCGTCCGCCGCCGCCTGACGCGTGGCGCCCCGATGGTGACGCCTGAAAAGGCCGCCGCCGTTTACACGGGAGCTACTCCGATCGAACAGGAATTGGATGCCGCCTTTAAAGCTATCGAGCCGGATCCCACCCCTGTGCGCGAACTGACGCCGCAGGAAACCGCCTACTTTGAACACGTGGAAGACCAGGCGATCGAGCAGGAAATGAAGGAGGAAGAAAAAACGCATCACGCCTGAGGCGCGCCTGGAGTGGGAGCCGTGGTCACAATGACTTTGATGTTCGGATCCACTTGAGCCTGCAATGTCTTTTCGATGAAAGGGAGGGTAGCCGTTTCGCCGATCGCGCAGCTGCCGCACGCCCCGCGGTATTGGATGTGCACGTCAAAGCCCTGAATGTCCATGATCTCCAGCCCCCCGCCGTCCATGGCGAGCCCCGGGTAAACTTCGACCTCCAGGGCCTCATTCACCAGGCGGACCTGATCATCGATGCCGAGTTTTGAGAAGTCGTTAGACATGGGATTTTATTGTAATCGAATTCATTGTCCTTGACGAGTAAACATAAATTTACTATCATGGCGATGCTTTTAGTATTTAACTGAATTTTTGTATGAAAAAGAATTTATCGTTGATTCCGGCTGAACGAATTGAGCAGGTCATTTATGTAATACGAGGGCATAGGGTTATGATGGATGAAGATTTGGCAAGACTTTATGGGGTTCCTACCAAGCGTTTCAATGAACAGGTGAGTCGGAACATTAATCGTTTCCCGGGCGATTTCGCATTTCGACTCACCCTAAAAGAGTGGAACTGTTTGAGGTCGCAATTTGCGACCTCAAACAAAGGCCGTGGAGGTCGACGTTATTTACCCTATGCTTTCACCGAGCATGGTGTTGTCATGCTTGCAAACGTGCTCAAGAGCAGGCAGGCAATATTGATCAGCGTTGAAGTGACTCGGGCTTTCATCCGTCTGCGCCAGGTCTTGGCCGATCAAAAAGAGGTGGTCAAAGAAGTGACTGAATTAAAATCATTTGTGCTTAAACACACCCAAAAATCCGATCAGCCCGCCTCAGGCGGGCGGCAAGTCTGGCGGGCTATTGAAAAACTGGCCACACCGCCCCCACCCAAGGAACAGCCCCGGATTGGCTTCAAGCTGGATTAAACGGAGGCCAAAGGGCTGGGTTTCTGGATGGTAATAGCATACAATCCCGCAAAAATAATCACGAGACCCCCAAACTGGTAGAGGGTGGGGATTTCTTTGAGGAAAATGGTGGCCAGGATCATGCTGAGGGCGGGATAACTCATCATCATGATGGTGGCTTTGGTTATTTCAATGCGCTTCAGGCCTTCATACCAAACCACTTTGCTGAAGACGGAGATGAGAATGCCGTTGAGCAGGATCACCCACCAGAGCTCTTTTAAAAGCGGCCACACCGACGTTCCTACAATGGATTCAGAGGTTAAACTAAATCCCATCAGGATTATTCCACCCAACAGATTGCGCACAAGCACAAGGGTCAGCGGGTGGACTTGTTCCAGGACTTTTTTGGCATAAAAATTGCCCACGGGGAAAAACGCGGTGGCGAGCAAAATAAATAAATCCCCTCGATTCAGGGCCAGTTGGCCATTCCAGACCACCAGGATCGTTCCAAGCACCATCGCCGTCGCCCCGGCCATTTTAGCCCAGGTCACGCGCTCCCCGACAAAATGGAAAAAAATGAGGGCAAAAAAGATTTCGGCGGTGAGCAAAATGGACGTGTTGATGCCCGACGTGAGAGCCGTGCCTTTGTAAACCAAAATCGAAGGGAAGACGACAATAAAAAGGGTGACGAATAACATGGCTTTCCAGGCCTTGCGATTCAGAAGCTCTTTGAGCCGACCCGCCCCCCAGAGCCACAGACCCATAAAAAACCCCGCGAGAAGTGATGTGACAGCGGCGTAAAAAATGGCCGGAAGGCGCCCCGAGCCGTAATGCACCAGGATGGGGAAAAGAGCGGCCAAAAGCGCGTCGACCAAAATCAGCATCTCTCCAAGCCGTTCCTGTGATCGGGAGCGAAAGAAAAACATGGCTGTATTGTAAACTAAAAAACTTGAGGTTCCAATTTGGAACCTCAAGCGGGAAATTGGATATCACAAATTGTGACTTCCAATTCTATATATTTTATCCCTTGACTAGTAAAAATATGTTTACTATAATGGGCACTGAACTTTATTTTTTTAATTGAATTTTTTGTATGAAAAAGAATTTATCGTTGATTCCTACTGAGCGGATCGAACGGGTTATTTATATCATCCGAGGACATCGAGTGATGCTGGATGAAGATTTAGCTAGACTTTATGGGGTAGAAACTAAAGCTCTTAATCGGGCGGTGAAACGAAATCAGGAACGCTTTCCAATTGATTTTTCTTTTTCATTAGCCCAAGAGGAGTGGGACAACTTGAAGTGCCAATTTGGCACTTCAAGTTTGTGGGGCGGGCGTCGTAAGCTTCCTCTTGTTTTTACTGAACATGGCGTCGTGATGCTGGCCAATGTACTCAAGAGTAAACGAGCGGCTCTCATAAGCATTGAAGTAGCACGTGCTTTTATTCGTCTGCGCCAAGCCTTGGCAGGGCAAAAAGAAGTAGTCAAAGAGGTGATGGAATTAAAATCTTTTGTCCTCAGACATGCTCAAAAGTCTGACCAGGAATTCCGAAAAGTGTGGAGGGCAATTGAAAAACTGTCGATGCCACCTCCCAAAAAAGAAGAAACTAGAATGGGTTTTAAATTGAATTAAACAACGGGTTCCGGGGATTCCGCCTTCATTCTTGTTTTGATCTCCTGTACCTGAACGAGCAATTGGACAAAATCCTCTTTCGGCATCACGTGCGTGCCCACGAGGCCGAGCTTGAGGTTGAAGTCTTTTTGCCGGAAGAGGCGCATGAGGTACCAATAGCCCCCGAAGAAATACAGGAGCATCACGGGCAGGTACAGGGGAAGGCCGAGGATTTTGACGTCGAGCGAGAGCACAAAATCATAAATGGCGTGCAAAAACATGGAAATGAAAAGTCCCGCCACGATCATGTGGTCGTGGTACACCTGGGAACGTTTGAGGTGAAGGACACGCTTCAGAAAATCGAGAATGGGATGCTGATGGCTCTGCTTCATTTTTTGGATCTGGAGCATCGGGGAGGCAAAAAACGCCATGCCGTAGTAGTAGCCCAACACTCCCGAGCACAGCACATGCACCATGGTGACGATGGTGACGCGGAAAAGCATGAAGGCGAAAAATCCGCCCACGCTCAGGCTCCCCCACTGGCTGATGAGGTAGAGGACATTTTCAAAAAAGGCGAATCCCAGGGCGCTCACGATGGCGAGTTCGATCACGTCGTCGATGGACTGGAAAAAGCGGCTGCTGATGAGGCGCATGATCCAGAATTTGAGGAATTCTTCCATCACGCCCACGCCCAAAAAGATGACGAAGGTCTGGAGCAGGGAGTTCACGATCAGGGCTTCGATGTTACTGCGGAAGTCGACCAGACTGACCTTAAAAAAAATGAGGTTCACCGTGGTGTTCCAATAGCCCTGATAAGTAACGATGAGCTTGGCCGCGAGGATTCCGCCCAGGAACGTGAGGAGTACGAGCCATTTGTTTTCGTGATGTTGCCGCAAAAAAATCGTCAGCCAAATGAGCGCTGGAATAATGGCGATGAAAAAAACGATAATCTGAATCAGGGAATGGCTCAAATGAGATTGGAGGTTATGGAGTGGGCGCCCAGACTTTGGGATCGGGCCAAACACGCCTTGAGTATTTTATAGCATACCTGCTGTCGATGCTGTATGCGAAAATCTTTGGCGGGAATGGCGATGAGCTGGCGTTTGGCCTCGGCCAGGCCTTCAGGTGTGCGGATGATACCGGCGTGTTCCCACATGATGCGACCCAGCCGTTCGCCATACGCCGTCACTTGCGGCCAGGGTTCGGTTTGGAGGGTGGGGGGTTGTGGGTCATTCTGAGCGCAGCGAAGAATCTCCTTGGTTACCGAGTTACTCGTTATTGAGTCATGGGGGAGATTCTTCGCCCGCCTCCGGCGTGGCTCAGAATGACAACTGGTAGCTAGTTCCTGCGCGAACACCACGGCCTCGAGGAGTGAATTGGACGCCAGCCGGTTGGCCCCGTGCACGCCTGTGCAGGCGACTTCCCCCACAGCAAAAAGGCCCGGCAAAACGGTTTCGCTTTTTAAATTCACCGGCACACCCCCGCACGAGTAATGGGCTACCGGCGTGATGGGAATCGGCTCAGTGGTCAAATCCAGCCCGTACGTTTTGAGCCGCTGGGTGATGTTGGGGAAGTGTTCGCGGATATCGCCTTCGTCGAGGTGCCGCATGGAGAGGTACACCGGGCCGTTCATCAGTTCAAAATAAATGGCGCGTGCCACAATATCACGCGGGGCCAGCGCCCCTTTGGGATGGAATTTTTTGAGGAACTCCTGACCCTTGTGGTTCAGGATTTTCGCCCCGAACCCCCGGAGAGCTTCTGAGAGCAAAAAATAACGGCCCGCATCCGGCTTGGCGAATGCCGTGGGATGGAATTGGACGAATTCCAGGTCTTTCATTTCGAGCCCGGCATTGATGACCAGCGCCAGCCCATCGCCCCAGGAGCCGGGCGTGTTGGTGGTGCGTCCAAAAAGTTGCCCCAGGCCACCCGTGGCCAAAATGGTGGCGGAGGCGAAAACGGGTTCGAGTTCCGCTTTTTCCCCATGCCGAACCCATGCCCCGATGCACCGCCTCTCGCGGACGATTAATTCGACGGCTTCGCTGCCTTCCGCGATGGTGATGGTCGCCTCTTTTTTGACGGCCCGGATCAGCGCGTTCAGCAAATCCTGCCCGGTAAAATCGCTGGTGCGCCATACCCGGGAATGGGAGTGGCCAGCCTCGAGCGCGGGCTCTTCAGCGAATTCTACTCCGATGTCCCGCAAAAACCGGATCGCCTGGGGGCCATGCTCCACCATGAACCGCACCGCCTGTTCATCGTTGTGGCGCGCGCCCGCGATGAGGGTGTCCTGGACGTGGCTCTCAAAAGAATCCCCTTTGCCCATCGCCGCCGCGATGCCGCCCTGCGCCCAGTAGGTGTTGGCTTCTTTGAGTTTCCCCTTCGTCAAAACCGTAACAGTGCCCTTTTTCGCCAAACCATGCGCCGCCGTGAGCCCCGCAATGCCCGTGCCGATGACCAGAAAATCCGTTTGCTTCATGAACCCATTATAGCGGACAATTCGCCATCACCTGAATCTTTTTGGGGATTTTTTTCATGAAGTAAGCGGCGCCGGCGATCATGGCCGCGTTGTCGGTGCAGTACGCGAGCTTGTGCGGGAAAATTAGAGGCAGGTTTTTGGGCAATCGTTCCCGGACGAGCGTGCGTAAACGCTGATTGGCTGAAACTCCGCCGGCCAAGTGCACTTCTTTGACTTTGAATTCCCGGGTGGCGGCGATGAGCTTGTCGGCCAGCACTTCCACCGCGGCTTCCTGAAAACTGGCGCAGAGGTCTTGCGTGTCATTCTGAGCCACGCCGGAGGCGGGCGAAGAATCTCCTCCATAACCTGATAACGCGTGACCGTGTAATCGGGGAGATTCTTCACTGCGTTCAGAATGACACAAAGAATCAACGGTTCGCTTCACCGCGCTTTTAAGGCCCGAGAATGAAAAATTGTATCGGTTTTTGTGATCCAGTTGCGCCCGCGGGAAGTGAAAAGCCGAAGGGTTCCCCTTCTCCGCCAATTTAGCAATCGCCGGGCCACCGGGGTAACCCAAACCGAGCAGGCGCGCGACTTTATCAAACGCTTCCCCGGCCGCGTCATCGAGCGTTTCGCCGAGCACTTTGAATTGATGATGGCCTTTCATCAGCACTAATTCATTGTGTCCGCCGGACACCGTGAGCACAAGGATCGGGAAAACGATTCTCGTTTTCCTTTCCAAAAAATTCGCGTAAATATGCCCGGCAATGTGATGCACTGGGATGAGCGGCTTTTGATGGATAAAACTGAGCGCCTGCGCGGAATTCACTCCCACGAGCAGAGACGCGATGAGTCCGGGGCAAACCGTCACGGCAATGGCGTCGATCTGGGGCCAGCCGACGCCCGCATCGGCCAGGGTTTTATCGATAACCGGCGAAATCTGCCGCAAATGCTCCCGCGCCGCCACCTCGGGCACCACCCCGCCCGTGACCTGGTGGAGATCGACGGAGCTGGCGATGACGTTGGACAAAACGTTCGTTCCATCGCGGACCACCGCCGCCGCTGTTTCATCGCACGAGGTTTCGATTCCAAAAATGAGCATGTTTAAAAAGCCATACTAAAAAGAGTATAACAGAAATATTTTAACGTTCTGGGTAAAATCTTCCTACGGCTGGTTCGGGTAGATCTGGAGTGGCATCCCCGACAAAAAGCGTATCTTGCCTTTTCTGAACCCCTAGATCGTCATAATGACGTGCTGCCAAAAAAGCATCAATGGCTCTCGTGACTTCAGGAACTGCGCATTCCGGGATGACAGGATCCTCAGATTGTAGCGATTCCGGATGATCTAAAGTCGATTGTAAAATCGCACGAACTTCCCTTGTCAATGAAGTTCTTAAATTGGGTGGAATACCGGCTCCTAATTCAAGTCTTAAAAGATGATCTTGGTGATCTCCCGAACATGTGCGTGAGTGAACAGTCATCTTGTAATTATACCACTATTTCAATTTTTATTCAACTGTATCTCCTGCCATTCAGCGTTAAAATCGAATTATGATCGACCCTGTCGCTTTTCATCTTGGGCCGCTGGCAGTGCGCTGGTATGGCATCGCGTATGGCGTGGGGCTGGGGTTGGGTATTTTGATTTTGCAAAAACTCAACCAGAAGCGGCCGGTGTTCGCGCACAAAGACCAGATTTACGATGTGATGTTCTGGGTGTTTCTACTCGGCGTGATTGTGGGCGGGCGGCTGGGGTACGTCCTTTTTTACAACCTGCCGTATTATTGGGCGCGCCCGCTGGAGATCGTTGAAATCTGGAAAGGCGGCATGTCGTTCCACGGCGGGCTGATTGGGTCGCTGACCGTTGGATATTTTTATTTTAAAAAACATAAAATCAACTACCTCTCGGCGGCGGATTTAGTGGTGATTCCGGCCTCGCTGGCCCTGGTGTTTGGACGACTGGCGAATTTTGTGAACCGGGAACTCGTGGGCCGGGTGATCGAGAGCGCCCGCTGGCAGTTTTTGGGGGTGGATTTTGGCGATGGAGTTTTGCGCTGGCCTTCCCAGCTTTTTGCGGCCGGAAAAGACCTGCTCCTTTTCGCGATTCTGCTCGCGATTTTTCGTAAAAACCCTCGCCGCGGGACGCTGACGGCTAGTTTTTTAATGCTGTATGGCACGCTTCGCGTGCTGGTCGAATTCTTCCGAGCACCGGACGAGCAGATTGGGTTTTTGTTCCACTATTTTACGCTGGGGCAGTTGTTGAGTTTGGGGATGTTTGTCGCTGGAGCGACTTTACTGTTTAACCTCAGGCGTGCCTAATGCTCCCTTTCGGCTTCCATCCTGATTTGAGCGGACAGCTCTTTCCAAATGGCGCCCTTATAAAGCCCATTCCGATTCCTGCGTAGGGAGCGAAACACGGAAATCCACTTGGGGTCATTCCCATGCGGACGCACCACTTCGGCGATTGGCAAAATCTGGCTTCTGAAAGTGGCGTCATCCATTTCCTCATCTTCTATGAAGGCTATCGTGGCTTCTGGAGAAGAACGGGCCACTTTTAAAACCTTTTCAAGTAATTCCTTTAAATCAGTTGATCCGGAAACGAGTTTGTAAACTTGAACCAGTACTGTGCCCCAAGCGGCCTTTTCCGAACTTCCGTTCCTCAAAATTCTTGTCATGGATTCGATGAGTGGCCGTATGATGATTCTTTTGGCCGCTTCCAATTGAGCGGACCGGTCCCGGTATTGCTTCGCCAACTTAGCGGCATGAGCGTCATTCGAACTTAAACCGGTCACTAAGGGATTTTGCAGGGCGGCGCTGGCCACCTCGGGGAGGCGCTGAACGTAAGCCATGACCGCCGCAAGGGTATCGGGTTGAACCGCATCGCGGGCAATGCCACAAATACCTTTTATTTCTTCCGGCCGTAAAATTCGATCCTGGCCTCCTTTGAGTAGCCCAATAACCCCTGCCCGGGCGCTGGATACGAGCCGATCTTTTTTCTGATTTCGAGCGCCTAGCCAATCGGCTACGGTAAGGGCTTGAGAGTGTTCCATAACACCCCCCTCCTGCAAAGCGGCTTGCACCTGAGGCCGGGTATCTTTGGCAGCCACTTCTAAAAGTTCCTGAGGTAATGCAGAAGCGCCAATGAGTTGTACCACCGTTGCCGCTTTGTCTTCGTCCAAAGCCAGCCATTCATCCGCTAAAATTCTTTTATCCGTAAGCGCCACAAGCAGAATCCAATCTCGAACTCCTTCCATGGCTTTTGCTTCTGGGGCGGGGCCTGCGGCGGGATGCGTACTGCTCATAATGAGTTTGGTTATCTGATCATTATACCTGAATTTTTCGCCGTTTTCCACTCTAAAAAGTCCCCAGCGTTCTTTCTGGGGTGGGGTTCCTCCGGGGAATCAGGAACAGGCCTCAGAAAGAGGGGTGACGAGGAATGACAATGCGGATGGAGGGATTTCGCATGGGGGGGGGCAAAAAAATCCTGACTTCACATTAGATGAACAAGAAAATCATGTCAAATGACGTCCCATTGAAAAATACTCTGAAATCTGGTATAATTATCAGATAAATTATGTTTAAAAAAGTTCTCCGCTTCATCGGGTTGGGAGCGCTCATTCTGTTGGTGATTGCGGGGCTGTGGTCCCGTGGTCTTTTTATGGGAGTCCAGCATGGGCTCCAGAATAAGTTTTACGATTATGACCGCCCGAGCGATAAAATCGTGGTGGTGGCGATCGATGAAAAAACGCTGAAGCCGGATGCCCTGGGGCCGCTCCGGGAATGGTCGCGAGAAAATTACGCGAAGGCGATTGAAACGCTGGAGGGGGCGGGGGCGAAGGCGATTGGGATCGACATCACGTTTCCGGACGCGGGCCCGGGTGACGACGCGCTGGCCGGGGCGCTCGGCGCGCACAAAAATGTGGCGCTGGCCGGACGGTATTATTATGAAAACGGAAAACGCCAGACAGAACTGCCGAACGCGACGCTTTTGGGCGCCAAGCCGACGATCGGCTGGATCAACGTGAAACAGGATGACGACGGTTTTGTGCGCCAACTCCCTGTTTTTTCTCCGGGACCCGGGGGAATGACGGAGGCTTTTGCGCTCGCGGTGGCACGGGTTTTTGAGCAGGCGGAACCGGTGGATTACAAGGTGACCGATGGAACGTATCCGTACGCGCCGGGCACGCTGATCCCCGTGACGGTGGAGCGTGATGGAGCGGAAGAAGCTGATTTAATGAACATCAATTATTTCGCGGAACCAGGACGGTATCAAACGATTTCGTTCAGCGATGTGCTGGCGGGAAAACTCATCGACAAGCGCGGGGGCTCCGTGGATTTTAAAGACAAAATCGTGCTCATTGGCCCCACGGCTATCGACCTCCAAGACCAATACCTTTCTCCCGTGAGCCAGGGGGTAAAAATGGCGGGGGTGGAAATCCACGCCAACGCGATTCAAACCGTGATCCAGCGGGCGTTTTTGCGGGATCAGTCTCCCGTGTCGCTGTGGCTCGTGATCCTGATTCTTTTGGCGGCCAACCTGACTTTATTCTCGTGGCTGCGGGTGCGCACCGCTTTGCCTTTGGCGTTGGCCGAGGCGGGGGGGCTGCTCGTGGCCGGACTTGTGGGCTATGAATTCGGGATTTTAGTGAATGTGGTGTATCCCCTCACCGGCGTTCTCCTCAGTTTTACGGGCGCGTTCCTGCTGCGCTTTATTTTGGAACAGAAAGAGCGGCAGTTCATCCAAAATGCTTTCGGCCATTACGTGAATAAATCCGTGGTGGAGCAGATCATCCGCAACCCGCATTTGCTGGAACTCGGCGGCGCCAAACGGGAGGTGACTTCTTTTTTCTCGGACATCGCGAACTTTACGAGCGTGAGTGAAAAAATGGAGCCGCAAACCCTCGTGAAATTCCTGAATGAGTATTTGCAGGAGATGACGGAAATCATTTTGGGCTATCAGGGCACGCTGGATAAATACGAGGGCGACGCGATCGTGGCGTTTTTTGGCGCGCCGATGGCCACCCCCGACCACGCACACCTGGCCTGCCTGGCCGCGCTGGAAAACCAAGCCAAACTCAAAGTCCTGCGCAAAAAATGGCAGGCGGAAGGGCGGGCGGAACTGCACGTGCGGATCGGCCTGAATACGGGAGAAGCCGTGGTCGGCAACATGGGCTCGCGCGACCGGTTCGACTACACCGCCATGGGTGACAACATCAATTTAGCCTCGCGCCTGGAGGGCATCAACAAACAGTACGGCACGGAAATCCTGATTTCCGAAAGCACATACCAGGCCGTGCAGGGCGCCTTCGTGTGCCGCGAAGTGGATTTGATCCGCGTGAAGGGCAAAGAAACGCCCGTGAGAATTTATGAGTTAGTGGGAGAGGAAGGCGGAGTGAAAAAAGATTTTGGCGGTTTTGCCGAGGCGCTCAAGCTGTACCGCGAACAAAAATTCGCCGACGCTCAATCGCTCTTTGCTTCGCGGACGGACGACTCCGTGGCCCGTGTTTTCACAGAAAGATGTAAGGCGTTCCTCAAAAACCCGCCTGCCGGAGATTGGGATGGCGTGTGGACGTTTACGGAAAAATAATTGACTTTCTGTACATTTTACTATATCATTTAAATGTACATTTAAATTAAATATTTTTATGGTTCAAATAAGCGACGATACGATTATCATTGGGACTACGGAACTCCGAACTGAGATGCCTAAACTGACTAAAAAGCTCGATGAACAAAAAGTGATTGTCATGAGCCGAGGTAAACCGGTGGCCGTCATAGAAAGTTTTAAAAATTATCTGAAAAATGAGAAATTAATCGATGAGTTTGAAGACTGGGTTGCAGGACACATTGCCAAAGAGCGATTTGAAAATAGTAAACCCGAAGATTATATTGATCATGAAACTCTGATGAAAAGGCTTGGCTTAAAAGATGAATAAAGAATTTATGTATCGAGTGATTTACCATGAGCTGGCCAAGACGGATTTAAAAATTCTAAACCACAAGGATCAGGAAAAAGTCGTCCGGGCCATTAAGAAGAAACTTTTTACCCGACCTGATTATTTTGGTAAACCGCTTGGGAAAGAGCTCCATAACTGGTATCGGTTACGTGTGGAATCTTATCGTGTTGTCTATTATATTCAAAAAGACAAAATTCTCGTCTTCATCATTCACATAGGTCGCCGAAAAGATCTGGAGGTTTACATTGAAGCAGCCCGACGCATCAAATTACTGCCTTTTTAGTGAATCCAGTACAAAACAAAAGCGATCGTCACAATCGCCCCGTTCATCGCCATCCGGCGCAGGTTCCGGACGTAGGGGCGGGGGTTTTTGGCGCTGGCGTACACCCAGAGGGCGATGTCGTAGAAGTAAGTGCTTAAAATCAGAATGACCAGGTACAGCGCCACCGTGTACGGGAGGGGAAAACCGGTTAGCGGGCGGAGCATCGAATAGCCGATGCCCGCCAGCACGAGGCCGTGCAGGAGTTGGTCGGCGAAGAAAAGGAATAGGGGGTGAAGGCGGGATTTTTTGAGGAGCCGGATTTTCGTCTGATCAATCGCCGCGTGCAGACCGCTGACCAAAAGCAACGCCGTCCACACCCGCCCCTCGCCCAAAAATGGGAGGAAGAGGAGGAGACCGATGGCCAAGTGGGTCGCGGCGTGGAGCAACACCCCCATGAAATTCTCCAGCTTGTAGGCCGCCAGCCAGCGCTGCTGGAAGGGAAAGTCGGCCAAAAGGTGAGCCAGAATTAAAGTGAGGATCGCGTCCATGGGGCGAAATTAATAATCGGTTTTCAGGCGCTGAACCACTTCGTAACTGACCATGGTGGCGATGGTGGGATTGGTTTTGAGGAGATGCTGGAAATCCTCTTTGGGTAACACCAAAAGCTCCGTGTCGGTTTTTACTTTGAGAGTCGCGTTGCGGGGCAGGTCGGAAACGAGCGCCATTTCGCCAAAAAAACGGTCGGGGCCGAGCGTGGTGAGGATGGCCTTTCCCCGGATGACTTCGACCGAACCGCTTTTGATCACGTACATTTTATCCCCCGGGTCGCCTTCGGAAAAAAGCACATGGCCGGCCGGATAATATTCCATGAGTATGGTTTTGGAAATGGCTTCCAGATCAGACTCGGGAAGATGGCCGAAGAAAGGGATGTTTTTTAAAATTTGGATCATTTTTATTTTGGTTTAGATCGCCCCGAGGTTATCACACTCTTGATTTTTTCACAAGGACGTGCTACGCTCCAAGGACTGACAAATTTCCGCTTACTTAAGCCATTTTAGACCCACTATGGAAAAAATCATTATCAAAGGGGCTCGCGTCCACAACCTCAAAAACATCGATGTGGAAATTCCGCGCGACCGGCTGGTGGTGCTGACGGGGCTTTCGGGATCGGGCAAGTCTTCGCTGGCGTTCGACACGATTTACGCGGAAGGCCAGCGGCGCTACGCGGAGAGTTTGAGCACGTACGCCCGGCAGTTTTTGGAGCTGATGGAAAAACCGGATGTGGATTCGATCGACGGCCTTTCGCCCGCCATTTCCATCGACCAAAAAACGGCGAGCCGCAATCCCCGCTCCACCGTGGGCACGGTGACGGAAATTTACGATTATCTGCGCCTTTTTTTCGCCAAAATCGGCCATCCCCACTGCTACCAGTGCGGAAAACCCATCACCAAACAATCGGTGAGCCAGATTGTGGATTTGGTGGCCGCCATGCCCGAGGGGAAAAAGATCATGGTGCTTTCGCCGGTGATCCGCGACCGCAAGGGGGAGCACATCAAAGTGATTGAAAAAATAAAGAAGGATGGGTTTGTGCGCGTGCGGGTGGAC
>Ga0209515_10003959_pt1 | contig 20471 bp, 19 predicted proteins | sample Subgroupgradi54m_FD_187454 | JGI IMG/M metagenome (GOLD analysis project Ga0209515, IMG submission 187454) | Subsurface groundwater microbial communities from S. Glens Falls, New York, USA - GMW60B uncontaminated upgradient, 5.4 m (SPAdes)... ...
GGTCCTTAGACATTTCTGAACGCTTGCGGCACGTTTCATATCCGTCTTGATGCCGAGAAAATAATCTTTGAATTGATTCATACCCGCACCGGTGAAAAGAAGCGTGGGATCTTCGGACGGAATCAGGCGGTCGCTTGGAACCACACGATGGCCCCGCGCTTCAAAAAACGATAAAAATTTTTTCCGAATATCAGACGTCTTCACCGTATTTCCTCAATCACTTGCCGGCATAATTCAAAATCAAACCCGCGCCGGACGAGCAAATCATAAATTCGTTTGATCCGGCGCATTTTCGGAAGCGCTGCCCATTTCACTTCGTATTTCAGGGCCAGTTCTTTGGCGCGCTCGACTTCTTCTTCGTTCCCAATCTTGGCGGCAACGTCACTTGCAATTACCTCGGAAACTTTTCTTTTCTTTAACACTGACTTGACCCGCCGCCGGCCGCTCGGCTTAAATCGGGCCAAATCCTGAGCGACCGCTTCAGCAAAGGCGCGATCGTTCAAAAGATTCAGCTCTTTTAACTTTGCGGCAACTTCTTCAGATACCTCTGCGGAACATCCTTTACCGCGCAGCTTTTCAAGAAGCGCAGTTTCAGAATATTGCCGGCCACTCAATAGTTTCAGTGAATAAGAAAAGGCCTCTTGGTAGGAGAGCGGAGCCACACAACGTAATCCTTAAATACCTACGCCTCGCTCTTTTGAAGAGCTTGAGCGGACATATGCGCGAGGATTTCCTTCTCGATATCCTTGAGAAGTTTGTTGTTTTCCTTTAAAGCTTGGCGGGTGTTTTCGCGGCCCTGACCGAGCTTCTCATTCTTGTAGGATAACCAGCTTCCCTGCTTTTCGATGACTTGCGACTCGATGCCCAAATCAATGACCGTGCTTTCGTAAGAAATACCTTCGCTGAATAAAATATCAAAGTCGGCTGTCCTAAACGGTGCCGCACATTTATTTTTCACCACTTTTACGCGAACGCGTGTTCCGATCGCCGTCTCGCCGTCTTTAAGCGTAGCAACTCTACGAATATCAAGCCGCATCGAGGAATAAAACTTAAGCGCTCTGCCGCCCGGTGTGGTTTCGGGATTTCCAAACATCACGCCAATTTTTTCGCGGATTTGATTGATAAATATCAGGCACGTGTTTGTTTTGTTTATGGTGCCCGTTAATTTTCTCATGGCCTGAGACATCAAGCGCGCTTGAAGTCCCATATGCGTATCACCGATATCTCCTTCAATCTCTGCGCGAGGGATGAGCGCGGCTACCGAATCGACGACGACTAAATCCACCGCGTTAGAACGAACAAGCATTTCGGTAATTTGAAGCGCTTGCTCACCGGTATCCGGCTGAGAAATCAGAAGATCTTCGATCTTCACGCCTAATTTCTGCGCGTACTGAGCGTCCAGAGCATGTTCGGCATCGATGAATGCCGCAACACCGCCGGTTTTTTGCAACTGCGCAATAATGCTCAGCGTGAGCGTTGTTTTTCCGCTCGACTCAGGGCCGAAAATCTCGATAATCCGTCCGCGCGGCATTCCGTTTATACCCGTAGCAATATCCAAATTAAGCGCGCCGGTCGGAATGGCTTCGATATCAACCACGCGATCGGAACCAAGGCGCATAATGGTTCCTTGTCCAAATTGTTTTTCGATTTGCTGAAGAGCTAAATCAAGGGCCTTGTGCCGTTCGGCACTAACCTTTTCATTAATTTCAGACTCATCCTTCTTGGCTTTTACCTTTAGGTCCTTATCATCTTTCAGATCTTTTTCTTTTGTCTTGGACATGACGTTTACTCCTTATGGGTTACGTCGACGCACGCGCCTCAATTAAAGACAAAAAACCTAGCTCAAAATAGAATAAATAGTTCGATTAAGGCGAGGTTCTGATGCCGTATGTCGTTATAGTAATATAATTTAGGTATACTCGCAAGGTGATTTCTTATATACAATTAATCTCTATAGCTACTACTTAAATCAGCGAAATTACATCACTTACTGCCGCCGTTCTCGCCGCCGCCATGCTCTGAATTCGACAAAACCTGGCGAATCTCCTGCTCAAGCTTAAGCAAACCACGTTTCAATTCCGGCAGGAATTCTACCGAAACGGTAATACCTTTCTTACTCGGAACCATTTCGCGCTGGCCCTGCGGCTGAAAGAAAAGCCGCAAATCCAGGTAGTGCCTGTTTTTATATTCGCGTAGCGAAAAATGGATTTCTTCTGATTCGTTTTTTTGAAAAGAGTGTACAAGCAGATTTTCCACGGAAAGTCCTCCGGTTAAGAGGACAGCTAGGAGTGATTAAACAGCAATAGTGTATTGCATAAAAAACAAATGTCAAGTGAATTTTCGGCAGCTGCCGAAAATTGATTCTTCTAAATTCGCTTGGAACGATCCGTGATCTTAGACTCGGTTCCCGCCTTCAGGCGGGCAATATTAGGGCGATGGGTATAAATAATAAGGATGGGAATAAAAATGGAAACTCCAAACAATATTGAAAACGCGATCTCGTTTCGGTAAAAGAGCCAAATCCAGCCCGGGCAGGTCGCGGCGGCTACGATGGATGCCAGCGAAATGTATTTCGTCCTCCAAACAACGAGAAACCAGACGGCAAGCGCACAAAGGGTCGACGCCGGGGCAATGGCCATAAAAACCCCGCAAGTGGTGGCAACGCCCTTTCCCCCTTTGAATCCTAAAAATATTGTCCAGTTATGCCCGGCCACGGCTGCGAAACCTAACGTCATGCGAGTGACAAGTAATGAAACGCCGTATGAGTCGCCAAAAAAAAGTGGATGCAACGCCGCTACAGCGGCGTAACCTTTAAAAATATCGGCAGCCATTACAAATATTCCCCATTTGGCGCCGACGACACGGAAAACATTCGTCGCGCCCATATTTCCGCTTCCGTGCTTGCGGATGTCAATTTTCTTAAGTACTTTGGCCGTCAAAAATCCCGTGGGAACGGAACCCAACACATACGCCAACACTAAGCCGAAAAATCCTGTAATCATGCTTTTTTCTTTCCTCTTCGGACGGTCAGCTTGAAGAAAATTCCGTCCAGTTTAAAACGCTCGGACAATTCATTTCGAATGGCCTGCATATAGGTGTCGCTGATTCGAACGGAAGTATTGCTGAACAAAACAAAATGCGGGGGCGAAATGTCGACTTGCGTAGCAAATTTTATTTTCGCCGGCGAGCCCGGCGCGACGACCCGGTTTTGAAATACCGAAAGTACTTCGATCAATGCGCGGTCATCGATGCGCTCTTTGCCGACTCCCCAAATACGAATCGCTTCCTTTAAAGGAGCGGTGATATCCCGTTTATTTTTTGCGGAAATAAAAATAAGTGGACAATGCCTGAGAAATTTAAACCGCTGAAAAAAAGTTTTCCTAAAATTTTCCTGCTCCGTACTTTTGGTCAAATCCCACTTATTGGCCACCAATATACAACTTTTGTTCTGCTCCGATATTTGCTCGGCCAGCATGAGGCTATTTCTCGTAAGGCCTTCGGCGGCGGAAAATAAAAGCAACACGACATCGGCTTTAGAAATGACATCGAGCGTCCGCCGCTGACTGTAGAAAGCGACGGATGCGTTTACTTTCCGGTTCCGGCGCGCACCGGCGGTATCCACCAATTTAATGCGCTTTCCGTCTATTTCGAGAATATCTTCAACCGGATCGCGTGTGGTACCCGGAATCGCGGAAACGGTGGAGCGTTCTGCACTTAACACCGCGTTCAGGTAGGTTGACTTACCTACGTTCGGCTCACCTACAATGGCCAGCGAGAAATCCGCTTTTTCTGTCGGTTTTTCGGTTAATTTATCCGGCAGACTTAAAGCAATTTTTTCGCAAAGTTCCCTAACACCAAGACCGTGCGCCGCCGACAGAGGAACCACATTTTTAAAGCCAAGCCGATAGAAATCTCCTACGGCATTTCCGAATTGGGATTCGGTATCAATCTTATTAATAACGACGATCGTGGGAATAGGCTCTTTTCTTAATATTTGGGCTAGATCCTCATCCGGACCTAAAATTCCCGTCTTGCCATCACAGACAAGCAGCACCACATCCGCGTCTTTAAGAAGACGCTGCCTAGAACGTTCGATGGCTTTGGTAATTTCCGGATCTTCCGAATCTCCCGCCGCATAACCGCCGGAATCCACAATATTAAAACACTTTCCCGCCCATTCAAACGAACCGTACACCAGGTCCCGTGTCGTGCCGGGCGCAGCTTCAACGATAGCTTGTCTTCTGCCGACAAGCCGGTTAAAGAGCGTGGATTTACCCACATTGGTTCTTCCTATCACGGCAATTTTAGGCGTGACCGCTTTAGGCGCATCTGTATCATTTGACGGCATATATTTTCCTCGTTCAACTTCACGCCACAAATAGATTGGATGTGATTTGATTAGTCGTGGGATCCCCTAAAGAACAGTACCTCTGAACATATTACTGCCCAGAGGTACCGGCTGAATGGCTTAAATTATTGAAGCGGGAGAAGCTCTTCGCCTGTGTTCGGATCGTATTTGTAACGCGACGGAAAGGTCTGACCCGTTCGCGGATTGTACATGGTGTGAACTTCTTGCGTAGTGCCCTGGTATTGGGTGGGCGGCGGCTGTTGCTTGTAGTATTGGTCCTGAGCAACTTCTTGCCTTACTTTTTCACCCTGCCTTTTAATTCCTTCGCCCATCAATGCACCGGCCAAAAGACCCGTACCTGCTCCGATAGCGGTACCTGCGCCGGCATGCCCTGTTTGGTTACCGATAATAGCTCCCAAGCCGGCTCCCAAGCCGGAGCCTAAGAGAGCGCCCGACTGCGTCTCGTTTATGTCCGTTGCGCAGCCTACAGCCGTAAACATAAGCAAAAGTAACGCTATCATTTTCTTCATCGATCCTAATCCTCCCTAAAACCGAGTTCAGTAAACATAGAATGCACAAGCAGAACTATGCATTTTGAGCGGTGATTATACAGTTTTTGCAGCAAAAATCAAAGAATGAATTTCAAACCGGAATCGTATTAACCGGCGCTTGGATTTCACTTTGGGCGCTTTCTTCGGCCGATGATAAAGGCGCTAAATTTCCATTCTCGGCGACGCGGACAGAAACGATCGAAGAAACTCCGGATTCTTGCATCGTTACGCCGTAAAGCGTATCGCCGGTCGAAATGGTTTTTCGGTTATGCGTAATGATGAGAAATTGGGTAGTGGTAAGAAACTCGCGAAGCACATCCAGGAACCGGTCGATATTGGCTTCATCCAAAGGCGCATCGACTTCGTCCAAAACACAAAAAGGCGACGGCTTCGCTTTAAAAAGTGAAAACATGAGGGCGATCGTAGTAAGCGCTTTTTCTCCACCGGATAGCAAGGAAATATGTTGAAGCTTTTTGCCCGGAGGCCTGACGTGAATATCAATGCCGGATTCGAGAGGATTTTCTTCGTCCAACATAATTAACTCAGCATGGCCGCCCCGAAAGAGAATCCGGTAATACTGTTCAAAATTAGCCTGAATTTGATGGAACGTATCCTGAAACAGCTTTCGCGTAGTACGATTAATTTTTCGAATAGCTTCGAGCAAGCTTTCGCGGGAGGTTTCCAAATCTTTCTGCTGCGAAGATAAAAACTCAAACCGCGTTTTCAACTCTTCGTATTCTTCAACCGCAAGCAGATTGACGGTTCCTAAGGTCTCCAAATTTTCTCTAAGCTTTGTTATTTTTTCGCTAAACTCAGCTAATTCCTCGCTGGAAGGCGCTGGGTATTCGCTGCGGTTAAGACCGGCCAATTCTATTTTATACGCTTGGCGAATCTGTTGACGAACGGCGTCCTGCCGGTGCAGACTGTCTGTCCGCTCAAGCTCTTTAGCGTGTTCGCTGTCTTTTAATCCCGCTATTTTCCTATGGAGAGATTCGATTTCTTCCGAGCCGGCTTTTCTTTCTTCTTTGATAGATTCGATTTGTCTTTCAAATTCCTGGATTTCAACCGAATATTTTTCATCCTCACTCTTCGTTTGCGCAAGATTAGATGTCGTACTCGTCACAAGATCGGTAAGCGTCTTTTTCTTTTCGTCGGCATCGACAATTGTCTTTCTCTTTTCGGCTACAAGAGAGGAAAGTAAATCGAAATTACTCTTAAGCGAAGTTTGCGAAAGAGAACTCAAAGTGATTCGGTCGTTTAAATGTTTATACTCCGCACTTAACTCGGCTACTTCTGATGCCAAGGTTTCCTTTTGCTGCTCTAGATCTTCCAAGTGTTCCGCCCCATGGCGAAGCTCTTCCTTAGCACTTTCTTCTGCGCCAAGCGATACGTGAACATCGTCCGTAAGTTGGCTGATTTGTTTTTCTGCCCTAGCTTGTTCGGCTAGTGAATGCTGAACATCGCTCTCGCTTAACTTAAGCTCTTCTTCTAAACGCGCTTGATCTTTTAGTAGTTGCGCCGAAAGGTGCTGACTGGATTCCAATTTAACCTGAGCCGTACGTAAGCCGGGTTCCGTAGACCGGAGTTCCTCGCAGGTGGCTTCGAGCCGGGGAACAATAGATTCTTTTCGACGCTTCAACTCTGCAGATTCACGTTCGTACTCCTGAACTTGCTTTTCCGCAGAAATATACGAAGCGGAATTCCAGGTATCTGTTTCACCCTGATCTGGCCTAATGCCTACTTGAATCCGGCTGCCCGGACCGAGAATCACGCCGTCTTTTGTGATCACGCGGGATTTTTGGGAAAGTTCGCGCAGCGATGCTTTATGCTCGGAATCCCAAGGCACGGAAATATAGGTGCCTGATAGTACTAATGCGGCCAACGACTTATGATTGGGTGAGCATTCCACAAAATCAATGGCGGGTCCTAAAATCAAAGGATGTTTGGCAATACCGTCGGATAAGATAGCGGCCGATACCGGCCGGTCGGTTAAAAGTATGGTCGCCTCGCCCCATTTTTTTTTCGTTAAAACATCGATAATTTCATGCGCCGCACTTTCCTCTTTAACAATCAGCGCATCCATGAATTTTCCAACGGCTAAATGGTATAGATGTTCAAAACCCGGCTTTGGTTTAATAACTTCGGCGAGCGCTTCGGCTGCGGACAAAGCCTGGGATGATTCGAGATCCGCTTCGGATAAAAAGCCGCGCGTGGTTGTCCAAGGCAGTAAACCTTTTTTACTAAGCTGTCTCAGAACGGCAATTCTTGTAGCCAGCTCGCTCGTGTCTGCGGCCAGATTTGTCGTTTTCTCGTTTATAGCGGACAATTCCTGCTCAAGCGCTGTCTGCTCGAAAAGCTTCTTATTATAATTTTCTAGGATACCGTCATCATTAACTAAAATTTCCCGGCGCTCTATCTCGATGCTGTTTAGCCTGCGTTGAAGCTCTTCCCGTTCTCTCGTTTGCCGCTCCCTGAGAGAAGAAAGCCGCTTACTTCTTTCTTCTTCGCGGGCAAGTTCGAGCTTCAGCTGTTGGAGTTCGTTTCTTTGCTTGATTTGAAAATCGGCCGATTGAAACAAAGCGTCGCGTGCCGTTTCGACAAGCTCTCTTTGGCGGTCAACTTGGAGTTTTAATTGGGAAAGTGAATTTTGCTTCTCGGCCAATTGGGTTTCAGCTGCCTCACCACTTCGGTCTTCCGGCGGAGAATCCAGCTCACTCGTTTCAATTTGTACTTTTAATTCTGATAAACGAAATTCAGCTTCACGAATGTCTTTTTCGGCATTCACATGCACTTCTTGCAATTCGGCTATTTGCTTTTTAAATTGTTCGATTTGATTAAACCCGTATTCCAGCTTTCCTTTTCGCTCAGCCCTGATTTCAAGGCGATCCCGCAGTGTTTTTTCGGAAGCGTTCAGACGAATTTCCAAATCGCTTTGCACGCTGCGCCGTACGTTCTGTTTTTCCTCCGTTGCTTGAATTTCCAGGCGCAACTGAGCTATTTCTTGATCTAAACCTGTTTCTTTTATTTTTGATTCGTCAAGATCAAGAAATGCTTTGGTCATTTCCATATGCTTCAACGTATCAAGCTGAACCTTGTAACGTTCGGCACGCTTGGCTTGGCGTTCGGCGTATTTAATATTACGTTCGACTTCCTGAACAATATCACGCAGGCGGGTTAAATTTTCTTCGGTGAGCGTCAGTTTTCTAAGCGCTTCTTCTTTTTGCGCTTTAAACTTGGCTACGCCCGCCGCTTCTTCGATGAGTCCCCGTCTTTCTTCCGGTGTTGCATTTAAAATATAATCCACTCTTCCCTGTTCCATCATGCTGTAGGAACCCATACCCAGACCGGTATCGACGATAAGCGCTTGGATATCGCGGTAACGGCATTTGGTTTTATTGATAAGGTATTCACTTTCGCCCGAGTTGTAGACTCGGCGTGTAATGACAACTTCGTTATAATCGATTGGAAGCCAGCGAGTGTGATTATCAAAAATGAGATTAACTTCGGCCATGCCGAGCGGCTTTCGAAGTTCGGTTCCGGCGAAAATAACATCCGTCATTTGGGAACTTCTTAAATGCTTAGGGCTCCGCTCGCCAAGCACCCAGCGAAGCGCATCGGAAATATTACTTTTGCCGCAGCCGTTCGGACCGACGATACACGTAACCCCTTGGTTAAAAATTACTTCGGTCTTATCGGCGAAGGATTTAAAGCCAAAAAGCTCAATTTTCTTTAGATAGAGAATGTCCATATTTAATGTATTTTATACATATTAATAGTAAAGGCAATGTACTTTTGATAGTTATCGGCTGAAATTGAAAGGAGTTGAGGGTATAGAGCGGATAAAGCTGAGCAGTCGAAAAGCGGCAAGATCAGTCCCGGTACCGGCGGAAAATAAGCGATGCGTTATGACCGCCAAAACCCAAGGAATTAGACATGACCACTTCCACGGCCATTTTCCGGGCATGGTTCGGAACATAATCCAGATCGCATTCGGGATCGGGTGTTTTGTAATTGATCGTAGGCGGAACGATCTGATGCTTGATCGCAAGCGCGCAAGCAATGGCTTCGATACCGCCGGCCGCACCTAAAAGATGTCCGGTCATCGATTTTGTTGAGCTGACCGCCACTTTTTTCGCAACGGCTTCGCCCAATGCTTTCTTAATCGCAATGGTTTCTACTTTATCGTTAAGTGGAGTCGACGTGCCATGCGCATTAATGTAGCTTAGTTGTTCCGGTTTTACTCCGGCATCTTTCAAAGCAATCATCATGCAACGTGAGGCTCCGTCTCCCTGGGGATCCGGCGCGGTCATATGGCTTGCGTCGGAAGTCATGCCGTATCCTACGACTTCGGCAAGAATATTCGCGCCGCGCGCTTTGGCATGCTCGAGCTCTTCCAACATCACTACGCCACAGCCTTCGCCCATTACAAAGCCGTCACGCGTTTTATCGAACGGACGAGAAGCTGTTTCCGGATGGTCGTTGTGCCCTACAGTAAGCGCTTTCATGGCGTCAAAGCCGCCGAAACCGAGCGGTGTAATACAAGATTCTGTTCCTCCCGCCAACATCATTTCGGCTTCTCCGCGCTGGATAATACGAAGCGCGTCGCCGATGGCATGGGACCCGGTAGCGCAAGCCGTTGCTACGCAATTATTTGGTCCTTTTATCCCAAATTGCATGGCCACCTGAGCCGGTGCCATATTGGAAATAAGCATGGGGATAAGAAAAGGCGAAATACGCGAAGGACCTTTTTCGAGAAAAATCTTATGCTGCTCTTCAATAACGCGCAGTCCGCCTATGCCGGAGCCGATCAAGACACCGCAACGATACGGATCTTCTTTGCTAAAATTTACTTTGGAATCGGTAAGCGCCATAGCAGCTGCCGCTACGGCAAAATGAACAAAGCGATCGCTTTTTTTGATTTGTTTGGCGGTAAGATACTGGGCAGGGTCAAAACCGATTACTTCGGCACTAACTTTACAATTGAAAAGAGCGGGGTCGACTTGCGCGACACGCCGCGAACCACTTTTCCCTTCGATAAGCGATTTCCAGAAGATTTCGCTCGAATTACCAATGGGGGTGACGGCACCCGTGCCGGTTACTATAACTCGTCTCTTTTTGATGGACTGGGTCATGCACAGGGTACGGCTTGTGAAGAAAGGTTATTAGGACTGAGAAACCTTGGCAGAAATGTATTTTATGGCATCGCCAACGGTTTGAATTTTTTCCGCTTCTTCGTCGGGAATTTCAATGCCAAACTCTTCTTCTAAAGCCATCACAAGCTCAACCGTATCTAGAGAGTCGGCGCCTAAATCATCAATGAACGACGCCTCCGGTGTAACTTCTTCTGGCTTTACACCCAGCTGCTCGACAATGATCTCGGTGATCTTCTCTGCTACGGCCATCTAATTTTCCTCCTCAAATAAAATTGCTTAATCTTGTTGTTTTTAAGATTTTTACTACATCACCATGCCGCCGTCTACATTAATAACTTGGCCCGTGATGTACCCTGCCCGATCCGAAGCTAAAAATAAAGCTGCGTTTGCAATATCTTCCGGCTGGCCTAAGCGTGCTAACGGAATTTCTTTCATAATCAAATTTCGATGCTCACCAGAAATTTGACCGGTCATATCCGTTGCAATAAACCCGGGCGCTATGGCATTCACCAAAATATTACGCGATGCCAATTCGCGAGCAACCGATTTTGTCAGGCCAATAACTCCGGCTTTTGATGCCGCGTAATTGGCTTGGCCCATATTGCCCCGAATTCCAATCACCGAAGTGATATTTATGATACGTCCCATTCGCTGGCGCATCATTGGCCGGGCGGCTGCGCTGATAAACAAAAACGCGCTTTTTAAATTTGTCGAAAGAACGATATCCCAATCTTCCGCTTTCATTCTCGCGATTAAATTATCGCGAACTATGCCCGCGTTGTTGACAAGTATATCTAGGCGTCCATGAGTGTCAAGCGTTTTTTTGACGGTTTCATCGACATCCTTTTCGCTTGTCACATCCGCGCGCAAAGCCAAGCATTTCTGGCCTTTGGAAGTAATTTCAGCGGCAACTTGTTTCAATAATTCGTCGTTTCTTGCGCAGATAACCACCGATGCTCCGGCCTCGGCAAATCGTTCTGCAATAGCTTTTCCAATTCCCCGGCTGGCTCCGGTGACCAACGCGACTTTATCCTTTAAAATTTGGTTGGAATGCACTTTGGTTTCTGTTTCGGACTTAAACATTCGATTCGATCGGATGATTATTTTCTTCCAAAATATCTTTTGCGGTTCCCCAGGACAAAACACGAAGCGATTTATCAATCCGGCCTACCAAACCTGAAAGAACAGCTCCGGGACCTACTTCATAAAATTCGGTTACTCCTAATTGTTTAGCCGTCTCGATAGAGCGCACCCATTGCACAGAACTGACAACTTGCTCCGCCAAACCTCGGCGAATCTTTTCAGCGTCGTAAACCTTTTCACCACTTACGTTAGCGATAAAACTGATCCCATCCTTTGGACCTGAAATGGGAACGTCTTTTAATATTTTCTCAAGACCCACTTGCGCATCGCGCATTAAGGAAGAATGAAAAGCCCCGGAGACTTTAAGGGGGATAACCTTTTTTGCGCCGGCCTTTTTGGCTTCTTCGCTCGCCTTTTTCACAGCGTCTTCTGTCCCGGAAATAACCATTTGAAGCGGCGAATTAACGTTCGCAAGCTCTGCGCCGGTTTTCTTACAAACATCAAGAGCTTGATCAAAATTTAATCCAATGATGGAGGCCATAGTCCCGGGATGGTTTTTTGCCGCTTCACTCATCAGTTCTCCGCGGCGTCTGACAAGTTTCAGCGCCACTTCAAACGTAATGGATCCGCACGCCACCAACGCAGAAAATTCACCGGCGCTTAAACCGCACACAACAAAAATTTTCTTAGTAGGTCTTAATTCTTTGAGCACCGCAAGCGCGGCCATGCTGGTTAAAAAAATGGCGGGCTGAGCATTGGCCGTGTCGGTTAGAACTTCTTCCGGACCCTCAAAACAAATTTTAGTTAAATCAAATCCAAGAACCTGGTTGCCTCGCTCAAAAATCTGCTTAGCCGATTTAAACTTCTCGGAAAAGTCTTTTCCCATGCCCATATATTGAGCGCCCTGCCCCGGAAAAAGGAGTCCTACCTGAGTCATGCCGTTACCACCTTATAAGAGAAGCTGACCATGTTAACCCTGCGCCGAAAGCAACAAGGACAACATGATCGCCGCTTTTCATTTTCCCGCACTCTGCGGCTTCGGCCAACGCAACGATGGAGGCCGCGCTGGACATATTTCCGTATTTATCAACATTGACAAAAACACGCTCCATCGGCATACCCACCCGGTCCGCAACGGCGCTTATAATGCGGAGATTGGCCTGATGGGGAATGAGAAGTTTGATATCGTCCAACTTGAGATGATGATCGGCGAGCAATTTTAAAACGGCATCGGCCATATACCGAACGGCCAGCTTGAATATTTCTTTCCCGTCCATCTTTAAGAAATGGAGACCATCCCTGAGCGTATCCGATGAAGCCCGCAAAGCTGAGCCTCCCGCAGGCAATTTCAGTAAATCCGCAAACTTTCCGGACGAACCGAGTTGAGTCTCGATAATGACGCGTCCGTTCTCGGCCGAAGCTATGATCGCAGCCCCCGCTCCGTCGCCAAACAGCACACACGTAGAACGATCTGTCCAATCGATGAATGCCGACAATACTTCGGCGCCTATGACCAAAACACGTTTATAAACACCGGAGGCAACATACGAATGCGCGGCGGACATGGCAAAGGGAAATCCGGAACAGGCGGCTGAAATATCGTACGCTGGGCATTCTGCGCCCAGCTTATGCTGAACAATACAGGCCGTGGCCGGAAAGAGCATGTCAGGAGAAATAGTGGCCACAATAATAAGATCGATATCTCGGGGCGTTAACCGGGCATTCTCAAGCGCGTTACGCGCGGCCTTAACGGCTAAATCGCTCGTCGGCACTCCTTTTTCCGCAATACGCCTCTCTCGGATCCCTGTGCGGGTCATAATCCACTCGTCGGTGGTATTCACCATTTTCTCAAGATCGGCATTGGTAAGACGCTTTTCGGGCAGATAGATTCCCAACCCGAGAATCCCAACGGGTTTGGTCATGAAGCTTCTTTCGCAACCCGGGGTTCACGCAGAAGGGATTTTGATTCGGAGGATTTATGAGAAATTCCGTTATTCAGCTCGGCGATAGAGGAAACAATATGTTCGTTAATATTTGTTTCTACCGTTTGACCGGCTGCTTTAATGGCACTACAGATGGCTTTTGCCGAAGAAGCACCGTGGCTAATAATAACGTGCCCATCGACCCCTAAAAGCGGAGCGCCGCCGGCTTCTTCGTAATTGGTCGTACGGCGAATATTTTGCATGGCGGGCTTACAGAGCAGCGCTCCGAATTTAGAAATAGGATGAGCCATCATCTCCCGCTGAAAAAGATAGACCACGGTCTCCAGAATACTTTCGCACATTTTCAAAACAATGTTACCGACAAACCCGTCGCAAATAATGCAATCCGCTTTGCCCGTAAAGAAATCTCGGCCTTCGATATTGCCGATGAAATTAAGATTGCAATCGCGGAGAAGTTTGTAGGCCTCCTTCATAACCTCGGTACCCTTGGATTCTTCTTCTCCGATATTGAGAAGACCTATGGTAGGACGTTTTTTATCTAAAACAAACCGAGCGTAGGCGTCGGCCATGACCGCATATTGAAGGAGATGTTCTGCTGAGGCATTAATGTTAGCGCCAACATCCATGATAAGAGAGATGCCGTGCACGGTAGGATAGGTGATAGCAATACCGGCGCGCTTCAGACCTTCTAAAAGTCCAAGCTGAATCGTTGCGCAGGCTACCATTGCGCCGGTATTTCCGGCAGAGACGAACGCGTCTACGGTTCTTGCTTTTAGGAGGCCCATCGCGACGGAAATAGACGAGTCTTTCTTTTTCTTAAGCGCCTGAACGGGCGCTTCGCCCATTCCTACAATTTCATTGGCATGAACTACCGAAATGCGGCCAGCTACTACACGATGTTTGCTGAGCTCTTTCTTAAGAATATCTTCCTTGCCCACGAGCACGATCTCGTAGTCCCATTGGTTAGCTGCCAGAACGGCGCCTTCAACGGCTACACGTGGACCACGATCACCGCCCATTCCATCCAGGGCAATTTTAATCTGATTCGGCATATTCCATTATCCGCGTGATGTTATTTTTCTTTGGATTGCGATTCCGATTTGGCAACGGTCACAACTTGCCGGCCGTGATAATACCCGCAATTCGGACAAATCCGGTGCGGCATAACCGCCGTACCGCAATTGGAGCAAACGCCGACGTTAACGGTGGTCAAAAAATCTTGCGATCGGCGCAGCCGAGTTCTTGTATTGGAATGTCTTCGTTTTGGATGAGCCATAATCAACTACCTAATTTTTTGGAATGTTGTGAACGCTACACACACAACTTTCCGTGTTTAAATCCGCTCCGCAACCCGCACATAAGCCGCGGCATTCGGATTTGCAGAGAAACTTTGGTTCGTGCGCAAGGATTAAAATTTCTCTTAGCTGTTCAAGCGGGTCGATCTCATCGACATCTTTTGTATCGTAAAATAAATCTACGGGCTGCTGAACAGGAACAGTGACTTCGTGCAAACACCGGGCACATACTTGTTCGACCTGCCCGGTTAACTGACCCCATAAATGAAGAGTCGCGCATTCGAGGCGCATTTCCGCTTGAAGCTGTATAGGCGTCGTATAATGCATGTCGAAGAATTCGACATCAATGCGCTCGGCATTGTATTCGCAAACCGCTTCCGAAGAAACACCTTCTTCGAGCGTGCTTATCTTAATAATCATACTCATCACCACTTTCCCCAAACTAACGCAGTGCTAGCGACTTTCTAAGCACTTGCGCAACATGTTTGGGAACAAAATCATGAATCCGCCCGCCCAACTTCGCGATTTCCTTAATAAGACTGGAAGAAATATAAAAATGCTCTTCCGAAGGCAAAAGGAAAACCGTTTCTACGTTAGGATTCAACTTCTTATTCGTAAGAGCAAGCTGCAGTTCCATCTCGTAATCCGATACGGCGCGAAGTCCGCGAATAACTACATTCGCCTTCTTTTCTACAGCGAAATCAACTACAAGTCCGTCAAATACGACGACCTCTACATTACGAAGACCTTTTATCGAATGGCGAATCATGTCCACCCGTTCGAAAGCGGTAAACGTACATCGCTTCGTCGGATTCGTTCCTACGCCGACATAGACAAAATCAAAAAGCTTGGCGGCCTTGCGAATAAGCGCAAGGTGACCATTCGTAATGGGGTCGAAACTACCGGGGTATACCGCCTTTCGGCTTAACCGTGTTGACGCCATTTAGGCCGACCCGTTACACCTTTCTATATAAAAACGAAAGCCTTGCTTGGCCGATCTCTTTACTGCGCTCGACAAGCAGACTTGTTAGCGTATCCGGTAAATCTTCGTGCGCGCTATGATGACAAATGAGGCGAAAGTGAGGCGAAAGTATATCAGATTGATCTAGGTCGAGCAATATTTTTTTCATAAGTCCTTTATCATAAGGGGGATCCGTAAAAATTAGATTGTATTTTCCCCCCTCGGATTCTAGACGTTTCATAGCTAAAAAAACGTCCTTATTTATTACCTTGGCTTTCTTGCCGATCCCGAGATTCTCTATGTTCTTAAATATTATCTTACAATTAGCAGGATCGGATTCGACAAACACGGCTTGCTCCGCTCCCCGGCTTAATGCCTCGAGGCCGATACTGCCTGAACCGGCGAACAAATCTAAAACCCGCGCGCCGCGAACTGTTTCACCCAAAATATTAAAAAGCGTCTCTTTCATCCGGTCGGTCATGGGACGAACCGAGGGAGAACATTTAAAATCAAGCTTTCGGCTCTTAAATTCCCCGCTGATGATACGCATGGCTAAACCGGCTCCACCAGGGATGCCCGATATTGCTCGAGCTTTAGCTTTAACGCGCCGTGATGATCGCTATAAAAATGAAGATCTTCTCTGACAATCTGCGCTGCCGCTTCACGTGCGCGAACCATGATTTGAAAATCCCTGGGAAACTCAGCTATGCGAAAAAGAGGAAGTCCGCTTTGGCGCGTGCCCATAAAATCGCCCGGGCCGCGCAGTTTCAAATCTTCTTCAGCGATCAAAAATCCGTCGTTCGTCTTGGTGAGAATCCTAAGACGTTTCCGGCTTTCATCGTTCTTGGGGTCGCCGATTAAAAAACAAAATGATTCGTCGCTGCCCCTTCCGACACGTCCGCGCATTTGATGAAGCTGCGCCAGACCAAATCGTTCCGCATCTTCAATCACCATCACCGTAGCATCGGGGTTGTGGAGACCCACTTCAACGACGCTTGTCGCAACTAAAATTTGTGTATTCCCATTCTTGAATTGTCGCATAACTTTTTCTTGTTCTTTTTTATCGAGCTGACCGTGAATCAAACGGACGCTAAATTCCTTAAACGTCTTTTTGATTAGGCGCTTATAGAGTTTCTCGGCCGATTCGATAGAGCCATTTTCAGTATCCTCGATGCGCGGGCAAATAATGTAGGCTTTCTTACCTTGCTTAATCCGCTCCGCTACGAACCGCCAAACATCTTCTTCTTTTTGCTTGCTCATCCAAAATGTTTTTACGGGTTTGCGGCCGGCCGGAAGCGTGTGAATGGAAGATAAATCCAAATCGCCAAAGAGCGTAAGTCCGAGCGTGCGCGGAATGGGCGTAGCGGTCATGACAAGCAAATGAGGTCTCGGTTCGTAGGCCAGAAGAGCATTCCTCTGCCTTACGCCAAATTTATGCTGTTCATCAATGATCACCGCACCGAGCTGTTTAAATTTTAATTCTTCCTGCAATACCGCATGCGTTCCGACAACGATATTAATTTCGCCCTTACCTACCGCCTCGTAAATCGATTGCTTCGTGTCGGGCGCAACCGATCCTGTGAGCAAGGCTGTTTTAGTGCCGAACTTAGACAACGCGTCCTTGACAACCTCAAACTGCTGCTCCGCAAGAATCTCGGTGGGCGCTAAAAAGGCAGCCTGAAGTCCGCTCTTAGCGGCTAAAAGCGCTAAAAACATAGCGCAAACCGTCTTGCCCGAACCCACTTCGCCTTGAAGCAAACGTGTCATGGGAATGGGTCTTGAGATATCTTTAACAATGTCCTGCATAACTTCGTTCTGCCCGGCCGTCAATGTAAAAGGAAGGCTCTTTGTAAATTCATCTAGGATGGCTTGCCCGTTTTTAAGCGGAACGGATCTCTCTTCCTTTTTAAGCAAAGCCACGTCCCTGAGCAAGGCAAGTTCAAATAAAAACAATTCGTCAAAAATAAGCCTGAATTTAGCTTGATCGAGAAGGGCCTGACTTTCCGGAAAATGAATTTGCCTGAATGCGCTTTTAAGCTCCATTAATTTATAATGCTCTATAAATTCAGCGGGCAAAAATTCGGTCACATACTCCGAATAATGATCCACAAGCTCCTTCATCGACATGCGTAAAGAGCGCTGCGCAAGGCCTTCGGTTAAAGGGTAAATCGGAACAATCCTCCCCGCATGGATAATATCCGCGTCTTCTTCTCTTAAGATTTCATATTCCGGATTGGTTAACTGAAGCTTGCCGCGAAATTCCACTTTTCCGCTAAGGATGACGCGGTCTCCTTCCTGGAAGGTATTTATAAGGTAGGGCTGGTTAAACCATACGCAAACGATTTGTGCGGAAGCGTCTTCTACGAAAAGTTCGAATAAACGAAACGATTTAAGCGGGCGGACGGCCTTATCAATGACTTTGGCATCGATAACCGCATAGTCTCCGATGCGTATACTCCGGATGGGTTTAAATTGGCTTCGGTCTTCGTAGCGCCGGGGGAAAAAATAGAAGAGGTCGGCAAGCGTTTCAATACCAAATTTTTTAAAAGCTTCTTCGCGTTTCGGACCGATACCTTTGAGGTACCTGACGGATTTTTCAATCGGGAGAGCGCTGGGCGTAGGAGCAGGCTGCTGCATAGATTTACTTTAAAAGAGATCCTTCGCTTCGCTCAGGATGACATCCACTTAAATGTCATTCTGAGGCGCGAAGCGCCGAAGAATCTACACGTTGAATTACTTCGCCGTAGTTTCGGCTGCCACTTCTTTGGAAGATTCCGGTGACACAGCGCCGGGCTGGCCGCCCGGCACCGCTGCATCAAGCGCCCGATCGGCGCTTGGTTGAGCGGAGGGAGCTTCGGAGTTCGAAGGTACGGCGGTCTTCGCAGTTTCAGATTCCAGCGCGGAGGTTGTCGATTCGCTCGCCGGTTGAGTTGTAACGGCGGTGGTTGCTGTCCCAGACGCTTGCTTTGCTTCCAATTCCTTCAAAGCCTTCTGAAGGGCTTCCAAATCTTCGGATTTAAGTTTCGAAGATTCAAAAAGCGAACGGCCTTTATGTGTTTCCATGATATCAAGACCAATGCACGTAAACAAAAATAAAATCGCGCAAACACTTGTCGCCTTCGACAGAAAATCGGCGCTGCGTGTGCCGAAAATGGTTTGCGTACCTTCTCCGCTGCCAAAAGAACCGCCGAATCCTTGACCGCGGCCGGCCTGCAGCAAAATGACGGCGATAAGAACGAAACAAACGATGATGTGCACGATAACAAGCAAAATACTCATGATTTTACTCCGGTGGTTTCGCTCTTAGGAACAGCGGCTTTGACAATTTCAATAAAAGACTCAGCCTTAAGCGATGCCCCGCCAACAAGGCCACCGTCGATATTGGGCTGTGCAATGATTTTTCCAAAATTATCCGGCTTAATGCTTCCGCCGTAGAGAATCCGGATTTCTTCCGCGATTTCTTTTACGCGCGAAGAAATTAATTCCCTTATAAATGAATGAACTTCTTCGGCCTGCATTGGCGTAGCGGTTTTACCGGTTCCGATAGCCCATACCGGCTCATACGCAATGACCGTACGCTTCCAATCGTTCGCCGTCAAATCTTTAAGTGAACCTTCGAACTGCCGCTGAATGACCTGTTCGGTTTCGCCACCTTCACGTTCTTCCAAACTTTCTCCGACACAAACAATAGGAATTAAGTTGTATTTGAGCGCCGCAAGAACTTTTTTATTGATAAAGGAATCGGGCTCGCCAAAAATCGCCCGCCGTTCGGAATGCCCTAAAATAACAAACCGGCAGCCCAAATCTTTGAGCATCATCGGCGATATTTCTCCGGTAAACGCACCTTCCGTCTCGTAATACATATTTTGCGCTCCGAGGCCGATATTGGATTGGCCGAGCGCAGAAAACGCAGGGGAAAGCGCGGTGAAAGCAGGGCAAACCACCACTTCAACACCGTTTAGCTTGCGAACGCCGGCGTGAATACTTTGAACCAAATTTACCGCTTCCCGGGCGACTAAATTCATCTTCCAATTGCCAACAATAAGCGGAGTTCTCATACAGTCACCTTTTCGGTTTTATCTTGGAGTACGGCAATTCCCGGAAGTACTTTTCCTTCCAAATATTCAAGCGATGCGCCGCCGCCGGTGGAAACATGGGACATTTTATCCTCAAGGCCAAACTCCTTAATAGCCGCAGCGGTATCGCCGCCGCCGATGACGGTTGTGGCTTTCAGATTCGCAAGCGTTTCAGCGAGCTTGCGCGTACCTTCGGCAAACGCAGGAAATTCAAAAACACCTACCGGACCGTTCCACAAAACAGTTTTAGATTTTTTAAGTTCTTCCTGAAATAACGCGATGGTTTTTGGGCCAATATCCAATCCTGACCAACCCGATTCTATATCGGGGCCTGCCGTAATTTTCGATTTAGCATTCGCATCAAACTTATCCGCTACTTTGTAATCCACCGGAAGAAGAAGTTTCACGCCTTTGTCTTTGGCTTTCTTGAGAATATCTTTAGCGGTTTGCTCGCCTTCTTTATCAAAAAGCGAATCGCCGATCGTGCGGCCCAATACTTTTTGAAATGTATAAGACATTCCCCCGCCGATCAGGAGAACGTCAACGCGTTCGAGAAGATTTTCGATAACTTTTATTTTATCGTGAACTTTGGCGCCGCCTAAAATAGCAACGAACGGACGGCCGGGGTTACTCATGATGGTTTCGAAATACTTAATCTCTTTTTCGAGAAGAAGACCGGCGACGGCCGGAAGATATTTCGCAACGCCGGCTACGGACGCATGAGCCCGATGCACCGAACCAAACGCATCGCTTACAAAAACATCGCCGAGTTTGGCGAGCGCTTCGGCAAATTTAGGATCGTTTTTGGTTTCTTCTTTGTGGAAACGAACGTTCTCGAGCAGAAGAACCTCTCCGCTTTTCAAATGGGCTACGGCTTTCTCAACAGCCGGACCGATACAGTCGTCCGCAAATTGCACGGGCTTTTTCAAAAGCTCGCCCAAACGCTTCGCGACCGGCTTTAACGAATACTTGGGTTCGCGCTGATCTTTCGGACGGCCGAAATGCGAGGTGAGAATGATTTTGGATCCTTGTTTGGCGGCGTATTCAATGGTGGGCAGAGA
>Ga0209515_10003960_pt1 | contig 20470 bp, 13 predicted proteins | sample Subgroupgradi54m_FD_187454 | JGI IMG/M metagenome (GOLD analysis project Ga0209515, IMG submission 187454) | Subsurface groundwater microbial communities from S. Glens Falls, New York, USA - GMW60B uncontaminated upgradient, 5.4 m (SPAdes)... ...
GCAGGCTTGACAGAATCTGGAGTGGTAGTTCAGTCGGTTAGAATACCGGCCTGTCACGCCGGGGGTCGCGGGTTCGAGTCCCGTCCACTCCGCCAAACAATAAAAGGCGAACACTGTTCGCCTTTTTTCTATTGCGCGTTTCATTTCTTATTACTGCGTCATTTTTTCTGGCGCTTTGTTTATTTGCAGGCAGACACCTATGTTCGAATATATTCGTACCCACCAGAAACTGATGATGATTCTGCTGCTGGTGCTGATCGTGCCCCCGTTTGCACTCTTCGGCGTTCAGGGTTTCAATGGTTTTGGTGAGGGGCCCAATGTGCTCGCCAAGGTGGAGGGGCAGCGCATTACCCAGCAGATGTTCGAACAGGAGTTCCGCGTCAAGCTGGAACAATTGCGCGAACGTGGTGCCGCGTTTGATCCGGCACTGATCGATACGCCGGAAGTACGCGCCCGCGTGCTTGACGAAATCGTCCGACGCTTTTTAATCCAGGTCAACCTGGAAAAAAATCATGTGGCGATTGACAAGGAGCTATTGGCAAAATTGATTGCCAACGATCCAGGGTTGCAAACCAATGGCCAGTTTGATGTTCAAAAATACAAACAGCGTTTGGAAGCAGAGGGCATTACGGGAGATGTATTTGATCAACAGTACTACTCGCAAAAAATACAGTCGTACAGGAATATCGTTGCGCTGACGGCCTTTGCTCCCAAGACCATCACTGACCGTGTGCGGTCAATGTATACGCAAGAGCGTCAGATACAAGTGTTGTCGATCGCTCCAGCGGGCTTCACCGACCAGGTGAAGCTGGAAGCGTCGGCCATCAAGAAATATTACGAAGACAACCCTAAAAAATTCGTCATTCCCGAACGGGCCGATATCGAGTACGTGGTTTTCGATCTAGCTTCGATCCTGGCGCAATCGCCGGTGAAGGATGCGGATGTTGCCAACTATTACAAACAGAACCAGGAGCGTTTTGCCATACCCGAAGAGCGGCGCGCCAGTCATATTCTGATTACAGCGACCCCGGAGGCGAAACCGGCCGAGAAGGCCAAAGCGCGAAAACAGGCGGAGGATGTGTTGGCCAGGGCCAAGGCCAATCCGCGTGACTTCGCCACATTGGCAAAGCAGTATTCGCAGGATGTCGGTTCTGCCACCCGTGGTGGGGATCTCGGATTTTTTGGCCGTAATGCAATGCTCAAGGCCTTCGAAGAGAGCGCCTTTGCATTAAAGGAAAACGAGATCAGTGGGGTGGTCGAGAGTGAAGCTGGTTTTCACATCATCCAGGTGACCGCGATCAAACCGAAGTTCAGGACCTTGGCCGAGGTCAGTGGGGAAATCAAAGAGACACTGGGCAAGACCGATGCAAGCAAGAAATATCTGGAAGCCATCGAAACCTTTAAAAACATGGTCGAGGATCAGTCCGACAGTCTGCAGCCGGTGCTTGAGCGTTTCTCGCTGAAGTTGCAGACGCAGAATGGTGTTGCGCCCAACGAAAAGTCTGCTGTGTTGAATGAAAAATTGCTGAAGGCATTGTTCTCTGCCGATTCGATCAAAAACCATCGCAATACCGAAGCGGTGGAAATTGGCCCGGATGCCTGGATTGCAGCGCGCATCGTCAACTACACGCCAGCCAGCACGCGCAGTCTGGACAATGCGCAGTCTGAAATCAAGGCGGTGCTGACCCAGGAGGAAGCCCAAAAACTGGCCGTCATCGCGGGTGAGGAAAAACTGGCCGCGTTGCGCAAACAACCGAGCGATCAGGGCTTTGGCGAAAAGACCTGGGTGTCGCGTCCGCAACCACGTGACGTGGATTGGCAGGCGATCAAGGAAATTTTCAAGACGGATGTACGGCAACTGCCGGCTTTTGCAGGCATCAATCTCGGTGCCAGAGGCTATGTCATCTACCGCATTGATGCTTTAGGTGTGCTGCAATTGCCAGCCGATAAAAAGGCGCAACTCGATGACAACGTAAAGGGGATCGGTATTGTCTTAGCCGGTGCTCAGCAGACGGCGGCCTATGAAATTTTGAAGGCACGCTCGAAAGTGAAGCTGTTGCACCCTCCGGCCGCGGCAACAGATGCACCGCAGTAGGCGTGGTGCTTGTATGCAGCAGTAGCAGCAAAAACGGCGGCCTTGGCTGCCGTTTCTATTTCAACAGCGGTTGCAGCGTTGGCCAGGCTGTGTCCAGGATCAACGCTTGTGCCGTGGCATTCGGGTGCAGCCGATCCGGCTGAAAGTGCGTGGGATCGAAGCGTAATTTGGCAAACAGCGAGGGCACCAGACTGATACGGTATTTCTTTGCCAGTTGCGGAAACAGGGCGGCAAACGATTCGACATACGCTTTGCCGTAATTGCCGGGGAGTTGCGTGCCTATCAAAACTACCCGGGCTCCGCCGCGCAGGCTGGATTCAATCATCTGCGCCAGGTTGTTCCGCAACAGATCCAGCGGCAGGCCGCGCAATCCATCGTTGGCGCCCAGTTCGATCACCACGACTGCGGGACGATGTTGTTGCAGCAGGGCAGGCAGGCGGCTCAGCCCGCCGCTGCTGGTTTCGCCGCTGATGCTGGCATTGACGACGGTATAATCCACACGCGCATTCTGGGAGCTGTGCAGGCGCGCGCGCAACAAATCCACCCATCCCGTGCCGACCGGCAAGCCGTAACCGGCGGACAGGCTGTCGCCCAGCACCAGTACGACGGCAGTGCGCGCAGTCTGTGCGTGCGCTGCGGCGGCGCTGCCGAGGGTGAGACACAGCAGCAGTCCGCCGCAGACGATGAAAAAATTTTTCCAGAGAGTACCGTAATCGCGCATGGTCAATTCCATTTCACCTGCCATCGAAGTTGTACAGCTTAGCAAATCGGTCGCTGATACGACGGGCGCGCTATCGATTTTGCGCGAGATCAGCTTCTCCATCGCTGCCGGGGAAACGGTGGCGATTACCGGCGCTTCGGGTTCCGGTAAATCGACTTTGCTGGGTTTGATGGCCGGGTTGGATGTCCCGACAAGCGGGCAGGTAAAACTTGCCGGTGCCGATTTATTCGCGCTTGATGAAGATGGGCGTGCGGCGTGGCGTGCCCAATGGCTGGGGTTTGTGTTTCAGTCATTTCAGTTATTGCCGCATTTGACGGCGCTGGAAAATGTGATGCTGCCACTGGAGTTGAGTGGTGCGGCCGATGCGCGCGATCGTGCGCGGAGCATGCTTGCGCGCGTCGGCCTGGGCGAACGCTTGCAGCATTATCCAAAAACCCTGTCCGGCGGCGAACAGCAGCGTGTTGCGCTGGCGCGCGCGTTTGTGACACGGCCGAAACTCTTGTTTGCCGATGAGCCGACCGGCAGTCTGGATGCGGCTACTGGCGCTTTGGTGATTGATCTGATGTTCGCGTTGAATCGTGAAGCGGGGGCGACGCTGGTGCTGGTCACGCACGATGCGTCGATCGCTGCCCGCTGTGGACGCTGCTTGCAGTTGCACGCCGGTGTCTTGACCAGGAACGAGAAGAACCGCGTTATAGCCTGAACGCTTCGACCGATTTTTCCAGGTTTGATGCCAGGCCTTCCATTTGCTGCGCGCGGTTTTCGGCAGTCATGGCGACATTGTTCCCCTTCTGTGCCATTTGCGACATCGCTTCGATGTTGCGCGCTACTTCCGTGGTGGCGTGGCTCTGACGCTGAATCGCGGTGTTGATTTCCGAGACGTTGGCAATTGAATCGCGGATCCCGTTGTAGGTGTGGGAAATCGTTTCGCCCGCCTGATCGGCCAGTTTCTCGCCGGTCGAAACCTTGTCCACGGTTTTTTCCATATTGACGATCGCCTGCACCGTCGAGTTCTGCACTTCTTCAATCACACCAACAATTTCTTCCGTCGCCTGACTGGTGCGTTCAGCCAGCTTGCGCACTTCGTCGGCCACCACCGAGAAACCGCGCCCCTGCTCACCGGCGCGGGCGGCTTCAATGGCGGCATTCAAGGCCAGCAGATTGGTCTGTCCGGCAATCTCGTGAATCGTCTTGGCGATGCCATTGATCTGATCCGAGCGTGCGCGCAGGTCAGCGACCGAGGCGGCGGCCGAGCGGGTGGCGTTGGCGATTTCACGAATTTCCGCAAGCAGCGTGTTGATGATGCTGCTGCCTTCGGAGGAGCGTGTGCCCAGCGTATTCGAGATTTCCTGCGCCATTTCGGCATTGCCGGCAATGCTCTTGATGCTGGCATTGGTTTCTTCAAAAGCGGACGAGATGGCGGCCACCGCCTTCATCTGTTGATCGGAACTCTGGGTGGTATGCGACAAGGCGTTCTTCACTTCCACCGCCGAAGTGCGGACGGCGCCGGCGCTATCGCGGATCCGTTGCACCAGGTCGCGCAGCGATTTCGACATGGTGTTGAACGCCAGCGCCAGATCGGCCAGTTCATCCTTGCTGTTGACCGTGATCGTGTTGGATAGATCACCATTGCGGATGCGGGTCGATCCGATCAACAGTGTCATCAGGTTATTCACGATGCTGTGCCGGGTCGCCAACAGAATATAGATATTGGCCAGCGCCAGGACGATGATGATCAGCGAATTGAGGTTGCGTTGCAGGGTCAATCGGCCCAGACGATCACCCAGCAGGGTATCCAGGCGTGTCAGGCTGGCACTGCGATAAGCCGTCAGTGCATCGACCGCCTTGCCGAACAGAGCCGAAGCATCTTGTGGCGAGCCGCCGTAACGCTGCAACACGATCATGCCATTGGCATTGATCGCGCTGGCGACGGCGTCCTCGATGTTGGCGTAGCTGCCTTTCAAGCCGCTGCTTTTTTCATCCAGTGCCGCGAGCTTGTCAGACAGGCTTTTCAATTGACGCACGCTTTCACTGACCAGATTCCCGCGCACTTGCATTTCCTGGCGTAATTCATCAGCATCGACGGTGGTGTTGTTGATCGACAGGGCGGCGGCTTCGAGATAGGTCAGGCGCTCACGCGTGGGGATCAATTCCATCACGGCGCTGCCCAGCAGGTTGGTGGTCAGTTCGGCATCAGTCGCCAGACCGCTCGCCTCATAGACTTTTTCAACCAGTGCGGATAACTCTTTCAGAATCACTCCATGACGGGTCATGCTCAACTCCGGGTGCATGGTCACGCCGTCGTTTTTCAGGGCTATCCATTTGTCGTTCCAGGCGCCCCAGCTCTTTTCAATATCCCATTGCCTGCCATGGTGCTTCACTTCCGTGACCAATGTGGCAATTGCGCTATCGGCGGATTTTTCAGCGGCCTCGGCGAGACTGGCGGCATCCTTGTTGCCGTTGGCCAGTGCCAGGGTGGCGGCGCGCCGCGCCTGGATATTGCCGGTGAGTTCCTGGGCGTGCTTGAGGAAGATCATGGCTTGTTTTTCGCCATTGGAAATGCGGATGTCTTTTTGCAGGACATAGAGCACTTGAAGCGACATGATCAACACGGTGACCATGCCAATCACCATGATGACAAACAGCTTGGATGAAATGCTCAAGCGTGCGACCAGGCGCATGCCGGGGGCAAGCAAGCTATCCTTGAGTGCCATTCTTGGTCTCCTGAATACGTTTATTCAGTGGCGTTTATCGGTCTGATTGGGCCGAACTTGAGTGGGGCGGGGTGGGGACGCGGGCGTCTGCGCCGCTTTTTCAGCGATCAGCTGCTGTGGTGGAGATTCAGTTGATGCCGGATCTCGTGCGCCAGTTCGCTGGCGGTCAGGCCGGTATGCCGGGGAAGGGCGTCCGTCAGCGTATCGGCCGCCTGACCATGGAGCCAGACCCCCGCCAGCAGGGCGTTCCAGGGCGGCATCCCCTGGGCGATCAGGCCCCCGACCAGACCACTCAGCACATCGCCTGCGCCGGGGATGGACAGGATCGGATTGCCGGTGGGATTGATGCACCACGTGCCGTGCGGATCGGCCAGCACACTACCCGCACCCTTGAGCACCACCAGGGCGCGGTAATCCTGCGCCAGGGCGAGCGCGGCGGCTACGCGATCTGCCTGAATCTGCGCGACATCGGTGCGCAGCAAGCGGGCGGCTTCGAGCGGATGCGGCGTCAGCAGCGTGGCAGCGGTGCGACGGCGCAGACGATTCTGACAGGCTGCTTCGGTGGCCAGCAGATTCAGAGCATCGGCATCCAGCAGCAGAGGCACGGATACACCAAGATGGTTCAACAGGGTATCCAGCGAAGCGCGTTCGGTGCCCATGCCGGGGCCGCTGACGATGCAGTCGGGCTGCGTGCCGAGCAGATTTTCGGGCGGGCGAAACATTAATTCGGGCAGCACGTCAGAGTGCGCATAGCCGTTATCCAGCGGCAGCACAAACACGCGTCCGGCACCCGCCAGCAAACCGGCGTGGGCGGCGAGGGTGACGGCGCCGGTCATGCCGCGTTGCCCGCCCACCAGCGCCAGATTGCCGAACAATCCCTTGTGCGTGTTGCGCCTGCGTTGCGGCAGGTGCGCGGTGAACAGGGCAGGGTGGTTCAGATGACCGGGCGTGTCGTTGAGCAAGACGCCCAGATCATGCACCGACACCTGTCCTGCGTAATCCACGCCATCGGCGGTATACAGCCCCGGTTTGCCCGCGATGAAGGTAGCTGTCTGATCGGCGTGGAATACGGGCGTGTCCTGTGCTGCGCCATCGCCAATCACGCGGCCCGTATCGGCAGACAAACCGCTGGGGATATCCAGCGCCAGTTTCTTGCAGGAGGTGGCATTGGCCAGACGAATCCATTCGGCGGCTTGTCCCGTGATGGCGCGCGACAGACCGATGCCGAATAGCGCATCGACAATCAGATCGGGCGGCTGCGCGGGGTCGAGATCGAAGGTGCTACGGGTGCTACCACCGGCAGCTTGCCAGCGTTGCTGCGCGGCGTTGGCATCGTCCGGGCGTGTTTCGAGATGGCCGCACAGGCTCACGTTGACGTGATAACCCGCTTGCAGCAATAGTGTCGCCATTTCAAAACCATCGCCGCCGTTATTGCCCGGCCCGGCCAGCACCCAGACCCGCGACGCGCGCGAGGGCAACAGCTGGCGCACCACCCGTGCCGCGGCCTGACCGGCGCGTTGCATCAATGCGCCGGGTGGTAGCAAAGCCTGCGCCTGCGTTTCGGCAGTGCGCAGGGCCTGAGCGGTGAGGAGGGGGATCGGGTTGGTCATGTTTGAAAGGCTCTTTACCACAGAGAACACAGAGAACACAGAGAAAATCAAAGTCAAGTGATTGACAATCAGAGGGTTGGTTTCCTTTCTCTGTGTTCTCTGTGGTAAAGAAAGGTTTTAAGCGTACCAGTACCGCTATCCGGCCGTTGTAAAATAGCGCCTTTCAAAGTTTACGCGCAATTTCCGTTTCCACAAGCGGGGAGCGCCTTCCTCAGCAAAGCTCACCATGTCATTTGCCAAAGTGCTTCCGGGCTCCAATGCCCTGTCAGATTTTCGCCGCGCACGTCTGTTGCGGACCCTGCAAGAGAACGACAGCAATATCAAGAATATCCGGGCGCGCTATCTGCACTTTGTCTGGCTGGCTGCCGAATTGCCGGTGTCTGAAGAAAAATGTTTGCAAGCCTTGCTGCACTATGGTGATCCGGCTGAAGATGTCGAAGCGAATTTCTGGGTCGTACCGCGTCTGGGCACAATCAGCCCGTGGGCCAGCAAGGCCAGCGATATTGCACACAACAGCGGTCTGGCGCAGGTCAAGCGCATCGAGCGCGGTATCGCGTATCAGGTTGAATTGAAGAAGGGCTTGTTGGGCGGATTAGTGGGGGGCACGAAGACACTGACTGACGAGAGCCTGCAAGCGGTCTATGCCGTGTTGCACGACCGTATGACGGAAAGCGTGTTGCCTGCCGCTACCGATCCGCTCAGTCTGTTCACCGAATTGCCCGCCAAGCCGCTGGAACATGTCGATGTGCTGCAGCAGGGAAGGGCCGCATTGGAACAGGCCAATAGCACGCTGGGGCTGGCACTGTCCGATGATGAAATCGATTATCTGCTCAACGCATTCCAGCAAGCACAGCGCAATCCCACCGATGTTGAGTTGATGATGTTTGCGCAGGCGAACTCGGAACATTGCCGCCACAAGATTTTCAATGCCGACTGGATCATCGATGGTGTGAAGCAGGACAAGTCGCTGTTCCAGATGATCAAGAACACGCATCAGCTCGCACCGCAAGGAACGGTCGTCGCGTATTCGGACAATGCCGCGATCATGGAAGGCGTTGTCGCACAACGCTTCTATCCGGTCGATGGCACCTACGGCAAGCACGAAGCGTTGACGCACACGCTGATGAAAGTTGAAACGCACAACCACCCGACGGCGATTGCGCCATTCCCCGGCGCGTCCACCGGCGCGGGTGGCGAGATTCGCGACGAAGGTGCGACCGGACGCGGCGGCAAACCCAAGGCGGGCTTGACCGGCTTCTCGGTGTCCAACCTCTATCTGCCAAAACACGATTGGGAAAATTCCCAGGACGTGACTGAACAGCTGGCACAACGCGCAAGCACTGGCACAACCTACGGCAAACCGGATCGCATTGCTTCGGCATTGCAGATCATGATCGAAGGCCCCATCGGCGGCGCGGCATTCAACAACGAATTCGGTCGTCCGAATATCGGCGGCTACTTCCGCGCCTATGAACAGAATGTCGGCGGCAAAGTGCGCGGTTATCACAAGCCCATCATGATCGCGGGCGGTATCGGCAACATCTCGGCACAGCACACGCATAAAGATTCATTACCGCCCGGCAGTCTGCTGATTCAACTGGGCGGCCCCGGCATGCGCATCGGCATGGGCGGCAGCGCAGCATCGTCGATGGCTACCGGCACCAACACCGCCGATCTGGATTTCGATTCGGTGCAGCGTGGCAATCCGGAAATCGAACGCCGTGCGCAGGAAGTGATTGACCGTTGCTGGGCGCTGGGCGAAAACAATCCCGTGCGTTCGATTCACGATGTCGGCGCAGGTGGCCTGTCCAACGCTTTCCCCGAGATCGTCAACGATGCTGGACGCGGTGCACGTTTCGATCTGCGCAAAATCCCGCTGGAAGAAACCGGCCTGTCGCCGCGCGAGATCTGGAGCAATGAATCGCAGGAGCGTTATGTCCTCGGTATCGCGCCCGAGTCGCTGCCGCTGTTTCAATCGCTGTGCGAGCGCGAGCGTTGCCCGTTTGCTGTCGTGGGTGTCGCCACCGAAGACCGGCAACTGCAATTGGTTGATTCGCTCAACGACACGTCGCCAGTGAATATGGCGATGGATGTTCTGCTCGGCAAACCGCCGCGCATGTTGCGCGATGTCAGCCATGTCACACCGAACCTGCCCGCCATCGATCTGGTGGGAATTGAATTGCAAGACGCGGCCTATCGCGTGTTGCGTCAGCCGACGGTGGCCAGCAAATCCTTCCTGATTTCGATTGGCGATCGTTCCGTCGGCGGCCTGTGCGTGCGTGACCAGATGGTCGGCCCGTGGCAAGTGCCGGTGGCCGATTGCGCGGTCACCGCGATGGACTTCACCGGCTATCGCGGCGAAGCGATGAGCATGGGTGAACGCACGCCACTGGCGGTGATCGATGCCGCCACATCGGGCCGCATGGCGGTGGGTGAAGCCATCACCAACCTCGCCGCCGCAGCGGTCGATTCCATCACGCAAATCAAATTGTCGGCCAACTGGATGGCGGCGTGCGGTCAGGCCGGAGAAGACGCGGCGCTGTTCGATACCGTGAAAGCGGTTGGCATGGAACTGTGCCCGGCATTAGGTATCAGCATTCCGGTGGGCAAGGATTCTCTGTCGATGCGCACCACATGGAAGGATGCAGAACAGAACAAGGAAGTCGTGTCGCCCCTGTCGCTGATCGTCTCCGCCTTCGCTCCCGTCAGCGATGTGCGCTGCAGCCTGACGCCGCAACTGCGGCGCGAAGACAGCGCACTGATCCTGATCGACCTCGCGCAAGGCCAGCAGCGCATGGGCGCCTCGATTCTGGCGCAAGTATTTCAGCAGATCGGCAACGACGCTCCGGACGTCGAGCAGCCGGATCAACTGAAAGCTTTCTTCGCCGCGATTCAATCGCTCAATCAGCAAAACCTCATCCTCAGCTATCACGACCGCTCCGATGGCGGCTTGTTTGCCACCGTCTGCGAAATGGCGTTTGCCGGGCACACTGGCCTGAGTCTCAACATCGATATGCTGACCATCGATCCGCACACCGCCGATGCAGGCGATTTCAAAATCCGTGCCGAGCAGGTCAGCGTGCAGCGCGACGAGCGTACCCTCAAGGCACTGTTCAACGAAGAACTCGGCGCAGTGATCCAGGTGCGTGCTAGTGACCAGACCAAGGTGATGGACCTGTTGCGTGCCAACGGCCTGAGCGCACACAGCCATGTGATCGGCAAACCGAACGAGCGCGATGTGATCGAAATCTATCGCGATGCCAAATGCGTGTTCACGCAACCGCGCAGCGCGCTGCAAAAAGCCTGGTCAGAGACCAGCTGGCAGATCGCCCGTCTGCGCGACAACCCGGCCTGCGCCGATCAGGAATTCGCCGCCATCGACGCTGCCGGTAATACAGGTTTGTCGCCCATCCTCACATTCGACCCTGCACAAGATATCGCCGCGCCCTTCATCAACAGCAACGCGAAACCACGCATCGCCATCCTGCGCGAGCAGGGCGTCAACGGCCAGATCGAAATGGCTGCAGCATTCGACCGCGCCGGTTTTACCGCTGTCGATGTACACATGAGCGACCTGATTGCAGGCCGCGCACAACTGCGCGACTTCAAAGGCTTCGCCGCTTGCGGTGGATTTTCGTATGGCGACGTATTGGGCGCAGGCGAAGGCTGGGCTAAAACGATTCTCTACAACGCGCAACTAGCCGAACAGTTCGCCGAATTCTTCCAGCGCAGCGACAGCTTTGCACTGGGCGTCTGCAACGGTTGCCAGATGATGAGCAACCTCAGCACGCTGATCCCCGGCGCACAACACTGGCCGAAATTCACCCGCAACAAGGCGGAACAATTCGAAGCGCGTTTTGTAATGGCCGAAGTGCTGGCCTCACCCTCCGTGTTCTTCAAAGACATGGCCGGTTCACGCATTCCGGTCGTGGTATCGCACGGCGAAGGCTTCACCAACTTCAGCCAGCAAGGCGATGCAGCGCAAGTGATTTCCGCCGTGCGCTTTGTCGATCACACCGGCCAGCCCACAGAAAACTACCCACTCAACCCCAACGGCTCCCCGAACGGACTCACCGGTGTAACCACCGCAGATGGCCGCTTCACCGTGATGATGCCGCACCCCGAACGCGTATTCCGCAGCGTGCAAATGTCGTGGGCGCCGGAGAGCTGGGGCGAGGATTCGCCGTGGATGCAGATGTTCAGGAATGCACGGGTTTGGGTGGGGTAGCATCTGTTATCCGCTAGACAACACAAGGAGTGTATTTTGAAATTCATTGAGAATGATAAATACGAAGATTTATGCGCGGAGTTCCAATATCAGTGGATCACCTTGCTCAAAGATACTCTGAAGAAACATGGCATCGCCGACGCCACTGCTAAAACAATCTGTGGTGACTTTAGCTTCGATTTATCAATGTTGTTTGATCAAGGGGAAATCGAACACGATGGCGTTTCATATCGTCCAGTGGTGGCCTTCGCCGATGATGACGGTGATGAGCCAGGGTTTATGGTTATAGATGGCTCTGTTGAATTTCATGAATACGCTTTTGGAACTACGGATGAAGTTTTTGAGAACTCGTAGGGCGTATTAGCCGCAGGCGTAATACGCCGCATGTACTGCCAATCCATGCGGCGCAATACGCTGCGCTATTGACGCCCTACCATCGCGCTGTTTTCTATAACGTCGGGAATCACGTCAACCCTATGTCTAAACGGTCACTTCAAATCGCAACGGCCATTCTCGGTGTCGTACCTTTCGCCACGGGTATCGTCGGCATGTTTGGAATTGGCGATCCTATTTACGGGTCATTGGGGCTTCCTCAAGATGCGCTGCTCGACAGCAATCTTCGGTTTTTCAGTGGCGTGTGGTTAGGGCTCGGTGTTGCGGTGTTCTGGCTGGTCCCCAACATCGAACGGCAGGCTGTTCTTTTCCGCGCACTGTGGGGAATGATTTTTATTGGCGGTATCGGCCGCCTGCTATCCATGCTGTTGATTGGCAACCCGCCGGTGCCGTTCATTGCCTTCACGGTTCTCGAAATCATCGGCGCGCCAATCTTTATTGTGTGGCAGAGCAGCATCTCCGGAATTCGTAGAAACGGGAAATCGTAGGGCGTATTATTGAGAATTCCATAAACAGTGACACGTCGTTCCTGCGCAGGCAGGAACCCAGCGGCTCTCGAGACCCGCAAAGACATTGGATTCCCGCCTGCGCGGGAATGACGAGCTTCGTTGTTAAGCCTGTCGTGAATTATGAAAACATCAATAGCCGCAGGCGTAATGCGTCGCATGTCGCTGGAAATTCGATCATCGGAAAGTTTGATTCATGAAAACGCTTGTTTTTCTACTCGCTCTGTTCGCTTCGGCAGCCTCCATGGCGCAGGAAAAAATATATGTGCAAAATCCGGCGGTGTTCATCGAGGGGGCCTCCATCAACGATGCGGTGAGGCAGGAGTGCGGCATTGAACATTATCTGGGCGTGCTGACGTTTCAATATATCTCAGGGGTCACTGGGAATGCCATTTCAAGCGCAGACAAAACCCCACCCGATAATGCGGCGCTGGTGACACTTTCCATATTGTCCGTGCGTGGCAACGCCGGGACAGGGATAACCGGCGGAAAAGGCATGACGGTGCGCGCAGACTACGTTGTGGACGGTAAAGTGGAAGCGACCAAGACCTTGTCCATTTCTTCGCACGGCGGTTTTTTTACCGGCATGTACAAGGGAACCTGCAAAATTCTGGAACAAGACGCCGCTGTCATCGCGAAACAAATTTCCATTTGGTTCGGCAAGGTGCGTGCACAATCCAGAACGGCACAGACCGGGGCTGCATCTGCCGGGCTTCCTGACAATACGATTTACCTGATCTCTCCCATCGAATACGTCGATGCCAATAACATCCGGCAGGCGATTCAAGACGAGTGCGCCCTGCCCAGAGTGACGGAAGCCTATATCCTTGAGCGGGCGAACTATGAGCATCATCCGATCAAGCCTGTTAGCACCTACGAGGGCACGGGCACGGCGATGCGTGTGAGCATCATGGAGAGTTTCGGGAGCGGCGGTGGGGTACTTGCCGGAGAAAAAGCCATCAAAATGCACGTTGATTTGCTCAAGGATGGAAAACTGATTTCCAGCAAAGAATTTGAGCGGAGCACCAAGGGCGGTGGTTTGATGTCCGGCTCTTGCCAGGTGTTGGAGCAATTGATCAAATCGTTTTCAATCCTGAGTGTGCGGTGGGCGATGGATGAATTTGGAATTGAGAGCGCACCGCAACGCGGCAGAAAATCTAAACGCAGCCATACGCCCAGCAACACTGGGGAACAACCCGTACCAGCTAGCGTGACGGGCAGTACGGCAGGCTGAAAAGAGCCGGGCCGGGCAATTTTGCAGCACGCTGCTTGAAAGCCTGGTTTTACCTATTTTTTGCCCTGTGGCGTATGCCTAGGCGGGTGTTCTGTGTTCCGGTAATGTGCGAAGATTGCAGGGCCGCAGCAAGCGGACTAGGAAGCACGAATTTATTGCCTGAGCGGTATTCCCGCGTTTCCCCAAGGTGCGGGTATCCGACGAAATGCATCTGCTCCCGGAATTCCGGTTGCTTGCTGGCGCAAGGCGGCCGATTGTTTGCCGTAGTTTCCAAGTGGCTGGAAAATTCAAAGGATGCTTGTGGGCCTGACTGGATTGAGGAATACTTGGGCCAGAACGAGCGACTTTTCCGGCCGTTTGAACACTCCGGCAATCTGGCCGGTGATGGGGTCGCGCTTAGCGGGCGTGACGTTTTGAATTCTAGACAGTGGTGCCCCCTTCGATGACTACGGTAAAACGCTTCGCCGATGTGATTCACTTGCTGAATAACGCGCGTCTGCTTGTCACGCTGCTTGACGCGAGTGGTGTGATTACCTTCATTAACGATCATGGACGCCAGGCCTCAGGCCTGGAGGCGGACGAATTGGTGCGGCGATCGTTCATCGACGCGATGATCGAGGAGGGCGCGCGGCAACGTGTGAACATTCAACTGACGCATCTTTTGCGTGGGCAGCAGACTCATTTCAATCATGAATCCGCGCTGACGCGCAGCGATGGCGATGTGTTGGTGATCGACTGGCATCACACCCGTCTGGATGCGGCCGGCGCGGGCGGTGCCGTGCTGTGCATCGGGGTGGACGTGACCTCGCGCCGCAAAGCTGAAAAAGATCTGGCCTGGCTGGCCGATCACGATCCCCTGACCAAGATCTACAACCGCCGCCGTTTTGAAGCGGATCTGGACAAGATTCTGCGTCGTGCCACGCGTTACGGGCACGGCGGGGCGCTGCTGTATTTCGATATCGACGAGTTCAAGCTGATCAACGACGTCGGCGGACATCGTGCCGGTGACGAATTGCTCTGCCTGATTGCCAAGCGTTTGCGCGAATCGCGGCGCGCGACCGATCTGTCGGCACGGCTAGGCGGAGATGAATTTGCAATGATCCTGGATGAGACCGACGCGGGAGGCGCCAAACGAGTTGCCGAAAAACTGGTGCGTAGTTTGTCGTCGATCACGATCCCGCTGGGCGAGAGTCTGCATCGCGTTTCGATCAGTCTGGGTGTGGTCATGTATCCGCAACATGGACATACCGTGGAGGAGTTGCTGACCAACGCCGACATGGCGATGTATCAGGCTAAACGGCGCGCGCAGCCGGGTGGCCGCTGGCACTGCTACGAAGAAACCGATAGTGGTCAGGAAGTGATCCGTCATCGGGTGAACTTGCGTGCGCGTGTCGAACATGCGTTGGCGAACCATCGTTTCACGCTGGTGTATCAGCCCGTGGTCGCCGCTGGCGATGGGGTGGTACATCATTATGAAGTGCTGGTGCGCATGCTGGGCGACCATGACGAACTGTTGCTGCCGGGCGAATTCATTGAGGTGGCCGAAACCTGCGGTCTGATCAGTCAAATCGATTTCCGTGTGGTGGAGCTGGCGTGCAGTGAACTGGGGCGCTGGCGCGAACAAAATCTCGACGTGACCCTGGGGCTGAATCTTTCCGCGCAGACGCTGGATGTGTCGGGATTTGTGCCCTTTGTCGCCACAATGATCGAGCAATATCAACTGCGCCCGGCACAACTCAATTTCGAGATTACCGAGCGTTCGGCGGTGGAATATGGAAGCGGCACAGCGGGTCATGCGCGATTTGCAAACCCTCGGATGCACCTTTGCGCTCGACGATTTCGGTACCGGTTTTGCTTCCTGGCTTTACTTGAAACAACTGCCGTTGAACTACATCAAGCTGGATGGTTCACTGATCCGTCAAATGGTTAATCAGCAGGATGATCAAGCCTTCGTCAGGGCCATCAATGAAATGTCGCACGCCCTCGGATTGCGCACCATCGCCGAGTGCGTGGAGGACGAGGCTACGCTTGAGTTATTGCGTGCATTTGGGATCGACCTGGTGCAAGGATTTTTTATCGGAAAACCGGCGCCACGGCTGCTCAATGAAGTGACAACATTGCCCGACGCCTGATCCGTCTCTGCTCGATTAATTCTGCTTACGCGGTTTGCGCGAATTCAATTCGACGATTTCGCTCTGTTTGGCATCGGGCGCCGTCTCTTCGACGTATTGCAGTCCCTGACGATACCAATGTTGCAATATGGTGGGTTCTTTGAGCACACGGGTGGCGACACGGCGCGAGGCGAGCGCAAAATCCAGATCCGCGATGACGGCGCGTTCTTCAAAATAACCGGCCTCGACCAGAACATTTCCGAATGGGTCGATGATCTTGGAGTTGCCGTGCGATGCTTCGGTCGAGCGGATGTTATCGGGATTGGCGGGTGCGTTCGCCATTACGACGTAAATTTCGTTTTCCGCCGCCCGCGCAATTGGCATGGCACGATAGGCGGAAAGTTTATGTTCCGCAGTCAGGCCGGATTCGCAGGAGCAGAAGATCAGAATCTCGGCGCCTAGAATCGCCGGCAGGCGTACGATTTCCGGGTAGCGGATGTCGCGACAGATGGCGAAGCAGGCCTTGACACCGGCAATCTCAACGATCGGTATCTTGCCCTTGTAGTTGTCGCACCAGGTATCACCGCCAAGGAAAGTTTTACCGTAACGGCCGACGAGACGGCCGTCTCGCTCGAAAATCGCCAGCCCGTTGAGCCACGTGTCTCCTTCGCGAAATGCGGTTCCAATCACTGCGGCAATGTTCAAACGCGCGCACGTTCGCCCAATCTGTTCTTCGGCGTGGAGCAGTATCTCCGGTGTCATTTGCTCCCAGAAGTCGGTGCGGCAGCTGTAGCCGTACAGCACGCCTTCGGGGAAAGCGGCAATGTCCACGCCCTGTTCGGCGCAGTTTTCAAGATACTCGCAGATACGGACGACATTGTTGCCGATATCGTCGGAATTGAGCAGTTGGCAGGCGGCAACCTTGAGACGGCGGTCACTCATTGCATCACCATCGGGACGTGGACTTCGTGGGTTTTCCAAAAATATTCAAGGACATCTATTCCTGCTTAGAATTTTATAAGTCCAGTGCAAAATAGCCAGCCTTTGTGATCAGGGGCGGCACACGGAGCGATTTACTGAATAACGTCAATCCTATCAAAAAACTGACCTAAGCTCGCCGGATTAAAAGAATTTTCACAGAATTTGAATAAAAATCACTGGGCATGTCGCCCGGTCAGTGCGCACGACCGGTGGATCATCCGCAATGCAAGTCGTTCCATCCTTGCGGAGTACTTTCCGCGTTCATCGCCACTTCCTCCTTGCTTTTACCTCGTTCTTGACTAACGTGGGGTCTTGTCTGTGTCGTTTGCCGCGCTCATTCCAACAACAACAGGGCGCGTTTTCCGGGAGGATCGCCATGCCTAGAACTGTGGTGAGTATCAATGGCCCTGCCTTGACGCTGGCAGCACCGAAACACTACGTCCGCACCGGCAGCGACCAGGGGCCGCGGGCCGGTTTGCCGGGCTGGCTGGGTGGCGACGATAAGCTGGTCGATCGGCCCCACACCTGGAGCAAGGATGAGGCTTATGCGCACACGCTGGTGGCGGGCAATGATGGGGGGATCATCAATCGTCTGCCGCATGTGCAAAACGAAATCGCGGCGGCACAGTACGTTTGCCGGGATCAGCCGAAAGTCTGGCTGGGACAACAACCAGCGGGGCAGCGGCGGATTGCGATTTATGCGCACGGCGGTCTGAACGATGAAGCCGCTTCGATCGACCGGATTCGCGTGATGGCGCCGTGTTTCGCCGACAACGATATCTATCCGGTGTTCTACACCTGGAAAAGCGGTTGGCAAGAAACCATCGCCAACCTGTTGGCCCCGCAGGTGCACAGTGAGCTGGGTGCAATGACACCGGCCCGCAGGCTGGGTGAGGCCGCGAATCAAGCCTGGGATCGTGCGATCGAGGTGATCGCACGCAATCTGCTGGTGCGTAGTCTGTGGAGTGAGATGAAACAGAGCGTCGATACGGCGGAAAGCGATGGCCGTGGCTTCGATCTACTGGCCAAACAGCTGGCGGGCTTGCGCGACGATCTGAGCGGTGATCTTGAGATTCATCTGGTCGGTCACTCGGCCGGTTCGTTGGTCTGTGGGCGATTGTTGACCGAGCTGCGTCTGCTGGGGGCAAAAGTGGCAAGTTGCACACTGTACGCGCCTGCGTGCGATGTGCAGTTTGCCCTCGATCATTACAAAGCAGCGCTCGATAAAGGCGCGTTCAAACGCGAAAATTTGTATCTGCACGTGCTGTCGGATGCGCGCGAGCAGGAAGACACCGTCGGCCCCTATACCAAATCATTGCTGTATCTGGTCAGCCGCGCTTTGGAGAGCCGTCACAAGACCCCGCTACTCGGATTGGCCAGCGCCTTTGATGGGGCGTGTGCGACGGAGGAGCATTGGCACGACAGCATGCTGCCCGCGCTCAAACAATGGCAGGACTATTTCTGGAACGGTGCCGTACCCAACGGCTTTTCCGAGAGCGGACAACCCAGCCCAAGCGGCAATCTGAGTGTGCTGAATCAGAAACAGGTGAGTGTCGGGCCACGCCGGATCAAGTCCGCACATGGCTGCTTTGATTATTCGGTGGACATTATCAGTGCTACGCTGCGCACCATCCTCGGCCCGGCGCATGATTTGAAAAAACCGGTGAAGGATCTGGATTTCTGATAAGGAGAGATGAGCATGGTGGAGACCCTGTTTCTGGCATTCTGGAACGTTGAAAACCTGTTTGATACAGAAAATGCCCAGCGGCCCGAGAAGATTCGCCGTGCGGTGGGTAGAGATCTGGAAGGGTGGAGCCAGACTTTGCTCAACGCCAAGCTGCAGCAGTTGTCGCGCGTGATTCGTTCGATGAATGCAGCGGCTGGCCCCGATATTCTTGGTGTGTGTGAAATCGAAAATCGCGTGGTGCTGGAGAAACTGACGCAACGCATTGTTGCCGATGGCGGACGGCCATACAACATCGCACATGCCGATGCCCTCGATGGGCGTGGTATCGATGTGGCTTTTTTATTCGACCCCGATGTGGTGACAGCGGGGGAAATATTTCAGCATTGGGTGGTCAAGCGCACGCCGACTCGTGAATTGTTCCAGGTCAATTTTCGCGTCAACGGCAAGCCGCTGATCTTGATCGGCAACCATTGGCCGTCGCGTACTGCGGGGCAATATGAATCCGAACCGTATCGCATGCTGACCGGGGAGACGCTCTCATACTGGGTTGAACGCATCCACGAGGAGCAGGGCAAGGAAGTGGGCATTGTGGTGATGGGCGATTTCAACGATGAGCCGTTCAATCGTTCGCTGCTGGAATACGCCCAGGCCATCAATGACACACAAGCCGTGCTGAATGCACGCAAACCCTGCCTGTTGAATCTGATGTGGCCACTGCTGGCCGCTGGGCGGGGTTCACATTGTTTTGACGGCCGCTGGAATATGCTCGATCAATTGCTGGTGAGCAAAGCACTGGTGAATGGAAAGTGCGGCTGGCGGGTGGATGGGCCGGCCCGCATCGAAGCGATCGAACTCATGACCCGGCCTGGGAAAATGGGTCCGCATCGGTTTGGTATTAAGCCAGACCAGCGCGATACCACGGGATACAGTGACCATTACCCCGTCAGTGTATCGCTGCGCAGAAAAAATGCGTAAGCCTGGTAAGCCGGTGTGGTCGTGCGCCGGTCTGGATCGCAGATTCTATTGGGATCTTGCGCAAATTATGAGGAATATGTCGTCGTTCCTGCTAACCAGCGACTTGGCGTGTGATTTTGCGCCTAGTCGATTGGCTATGCAGAGCAAGGCGGGAACCCAGCGGCTTTATCGGGATTTCTATAAATGGTGACAGTGTTCAAATCGGAGTTCGTCATTCCCGCGAACGCGGGAATTGAAATGGTTGGGCAACATGGATTCCCGCTTTCGCGGGAATGACGCTCAGGCAATAAATCCGCGTTTCCTAAGCTCTGTGCATCAAGCCAGTTGATCCTGCCGCAATAGAAACACCGAATCGTCGCCACCGCTGGTGGTGAGCCAGGTGAATTGCGTTTCCGGGAACACTTCTTCGGCAAAGCTCTTTTCGTGGCCGATCTCCACCACCAGCAAGGCATCGCGTTCCATGTAGGGGCGTGCCTTGCGGATCAGGGCGCGCACCACATTCATGCCATCCTTGCCGCCCGCCAGGGCGATCTGCGGTTCGTGCCTGTATTCCGGCGGCAGCTTGCTCATCGAGACATCGTTGACATAAGGCGGATTGCTGATGATGAGGTCGTAGCGTCTTTCCGGCAGTGAGTTGAATACGTCGGATTGCATCAGGTTGACGCGTTTTTTCATGCCGTAATCGGCGACGTTGCGACGCGCCACTTCGAGGGCGTCGGACGAAATGTCCACGGCGTCCACCTGGGCATTGGGGAACATGTCGGCAGCGATCACCGCCAGGCAGCCGGAGCCAGTGCACATATCGAGCACATTTTTCACTTGCAGCGGGTCCTTGATCCAGGGGTTGAATTGCTCCTTGAGCAATTCGGCGATGAACGAGCGTGGCACGATGGCGCGTTCGTCGATGTAGAAACGGTAGCCTTGCAGCCAGGCTTCATGGGTGATGTAAGGGGTCGGTACGCGCAGCCGGCTGCGTCGTTCGATGATGTGCAGCAGGGTGTTGATTTCCGAATCGAGCAGTTGCGCATCCATGAAGGGATCGAGTTTGTCGATCGGCAGGTGCAGGGTATGCAGGATCAGATAGGCGGCTTCGTCGAGCGCGTTGTCGCTGCCGTGGCCGAAGTAGAGTTTTTCGGTGTTGAAATGCGTGATCGCGAAACGCAGCACATCGCGTATCGTTTTCAATCCGGTCTGGGCTTCCTTGTTCACAGTAGC
>Ga0209515_10003961_pt1 | contig 20470 bp, 20 predicted proteins | sample Subgroupgradi54m_FD_187454 | JGI IMG/M metagenome (GOLD analysis project Ga0209515, IMG submission 187454) | Subsurface groundwater microbial communities from S. Glens Falls, New York, USA - GMW60B uncontaminated upgradient, 5.4 m (SPAdes)... ...
TTTGAATTTGTCCGCCCCTTTGATTTAATTCCGAAATACAGGGCTTTTTGCGAAGCGAGACCCGCCGAAGGCGGGGCGAGCGAGCAACCAAATGCTCCTCAATTTTCAAAATGTCTGAATTGGTCGGGGTGCGGGGAATTGAACCCCGTGCCTCTCGGTCCCGAACCGAGCGTTCTACCGATGAACCACACCCCGTTCTGCAACGCAGAATTCATTTTAACTTCTTTTATGTTAAAATACAAACACGGCTTGCCCTGAGCGGAGCCGAAGGGTCCCCGTAGCTCAACGGATAGAGCAGACCCGTCCTAGATTGACAAAGTATTTCCGATAGCATAAAATAAAATTGTGAATGGAAGAAAAGTAACATTGGAAGAGATTCGCAAAATTAAACTATTAAGAAGTCAAGGACATAGTATAATTGAGATAGGTAACGAACTCAAAAGACCTAAAACAACAATATTTAGATATATACAGGATGTAAAAGTCTTGCCAGAATTTTTAAAAAATTGGGCGGGCAAAAGAGGTGGCAGTAAAAAAAGACAATTATTGAAGGAGAAAAAGTCGTTAGAAGAAGCTAGGGAATTGATTAGCGAATTATCTTATAGGGAAAAATTTATTCTTTTGAGCGCATTGTATTGGGGAGAGGGAAGTAAGAAAAGCTTTGGGTTGTCTAATACAGATCCAAATTTAATAAGAGTATTTATAGCATGCTTGAAGGATGTTTTTAAAATCGACAAGACAAGACTGAGAGTAAGTATTAGAATATATGAAGATCTTAATAAAGAAAAATGTTTAGATTTTTGGTCTGGAATAACAGGCATACAGAAAGAGAATTTTGTTAATGTTAATATTTTGGCAGGAAAGAAAAAAGGAAAGTTGGAATACGGAATGTGCAGAGTTAGGGTATTAAAAGGCGGTGATTTTTTGAAAAAAATAGTAGGCGTTAATAAAGTTATTACGGATTTAATTGTCCCTATAGCTCAACTGGATAGAGCACCTCACTCCTAACGAGGAGATTCCCAGTTCGACTCTGGGTAGGGACACTTGTTTTAACTGTTCATATAAGGATGACAAGAAAAGAAACAATAATATTTTTGATTCTTCGGAGTATTGGGAATTTTTTACTTCTTTTTGCAATTTTTGGTGTCATAGCTACATTTGGACCGGTTCTTTATTACGAAGTTAACTTTAAAATAATGCAGGTTAAAGGAATTCATTATGTGGTAAATACTTCTCAATCTGAGGTTTCAGAATTTGGGAAAATTTTGGCCGGACCAAAAGAACAAATACTGATACCTATTGATCCATTGTTTGATATTTTGATACCCAAAATTGGTGCAAACGCAAGAGTTTTTCCAAATGTCGACCCATCCAATCCAAATATTTTTCTTCCTGTTTTGCAAAATGGAGTAGCTCATGCAAAAGGTACAGTTTTTCCAGGGGATCCCGGCAATATTTACTTATTTGCTCATTCAACAGATAGTTTTTGGGATGTCGGGCGCTATAATGCGGTTTTTTATCTTCTCAAAAATCTTGCTGTGGGGGATGATGTAATAATTTTTTTTCAAAATGTGAGACATAATTACGTAGTAAAAAAGTCAAGTATTGTCGATCCCTCCGAGGTTTCCTATATAACTCATGCGCAAACAGGAAAAGAGATATTGATTCTTCAGACCTGCTGGCCTCCGGGGACCACCTGGAAAAGGTTAATGGTCTTCGCCGAACCCAAGTAGGAATTTCACTTCGTAAACGAAATTTTCTTGTCGACGGTTCTTATTTACTTTTTGCTTGTGATTGCGTTATTAATAACTCTTGATAACCTTGGCTACACAGCCTGATTGTTATCGACTTGCGAAAATTTGTTTACTCCGCGGTTCGAAATTACTTCAAACCAATCGTGTATAGATTGGGAACTAAATTGGAGTTGCCAAGATTGGTCAATATAACTATTTTTGATGCGTCCGGCCATGGAAATACATAATTATCAACGAAAGGTCCTGCATATACGGTTGTTTTGTTTTGAGCATCATACTCCATGATATTTATTTGGCTGTCGTTTACAAATATGAGATGTTCTGAATCCGGAAACCATGTTAGGGGAAGCGGTCGAGTTGCATAAGGAATGTAATCCAATATCTTAAAATTTTTATCTTCTTTTATGTCATAAACATAAACCGAACCCTTCTGAATTAAACGAATTTCCGGAGCAGAATCTGTGCCAATTAGAGGTGGATTAATGATGGTTGGGATGTTTGCCGATTGCGAAGCCGTATAGAGAATTTTTGTTTCGTCCGGAGACCAGGAAAGAATTTTGAAATCTTGAGAAATTACATTTCTAAGGACAGGCTTTAGACCGTCAATTCGAGATCTTTCTTTAGTTTCTCTTTGAAGTATCCATGTTTCATTTACATTTCCAAGAGTTTCCGTTACATCTCTTGGATTTTGATTAAAGTTTGTGTTTAAAAGATAAGTAGTTGGAAATCCGAGACGTGAAGAAACTGTCGCAACCAATTGTCTTCCGTCCGGAGACCAAGAGGGTATGCCCTGAGAAAATTTATCTAATGTATCATCGACAATTTGGGTTGATGCGCTTTGTAATGTTAAGATAGGGCGGGAAGTCATGTCTAATATATAGACACCGTTTTTTCTTGCCGACTGTGAGGCTACCGTAAAAGCGATTTGTCTAAGGGAGGGATCGATGACCGGATTTGCAACGCCACTGTCGGTTATGCCTTCAAGCTTTGGTGTGGTTATAAAAAGAAGAGCATCTGCCTTGCTGACTACCTCTCTCTGAATCTTTATCTTTTTATTCCAGGGAAAATATCCGTCTTTTACAATTTTAACGTCATATTCGCCTGGAGCTAAATTGATCGTATTATTTGTAGCCGATGTTAGATGATTATTGACAAATATCTGGGCCCCATTGGGTTGGCTTGTTGCAACCAAAAGTCCGGTTCCGGATAGTCCGGGTTTTCCTTCCGTTTGTCCAAACCTGTAGCCCTTGCCGTAAAGTACAACGATTATTGTAACAATTATCAAAAAAAGAAAAATCAAAATATGTTTTCTCACTTTGCATATTATACATTTTAAGAATGGCTCTTGGCAAGTCTGACTTGCCTCTTGCAAGACAAAAAACAGGGGGATATAATGAACTCACCTAGCGGATAAAATGGAATTTTGATAGATTAAGTATGTATTCTGATATAGAAATTTAATATATGTTAAGTAAGAGAATTGGTATAGATCTTGGTACAGCAAACACCCTCGTTTATCTTGCAGGAGAAGGAATTGTTTTAAATGAACCTACGGTTGTGGCTGTAACCGCTGAAGAAAATAGAGTAGTTGCCGTAGGGAAAGAAGCCAAAGAAATGCTGGGACGAACTCCGGGCAATATTGTGGCATTAAGACCTCTTAAGGATGGGGTTATAGCTGACTATACTATAACTGAAGCGATGCTTTCATATTTTATAGATAAATCTTGCGGCAAATCCCGTTTTTTCAAACCCGAAGTTATGGTTTGCATTCCATCCGGAGTAACTCAAGTTGAGCGCAGGGCGGTCTTGGATGCAACTATGGCTGCCGGAGCAAAAATTGCTTATCTTATCGAAGAGCCTTTGGCTGCTGCAATCGGAGCCAAAATCCCAATCGCTCAAGCCGCAGGACACATGGTCGTAGATATCGGCGGAGGCTCAACGGAGGCCGCCGTAATCTCGCTTGGAGGAGTTGTTGTCCATAATTCCGTGAGAGCCGGAGGAAATAAAATTGATGAGGCAATCGCAAGCTACACAAAAAAGAAATTTAACCTTCTTATCGGAGAAAGAACAGCAGAAGAAATAAAAATAGCTATAGGAAATGCCCTTATAGATGAAAAAATTCCAAAAGACAAGATAGAAAAGATGGAGATTAGGGGTAGAGATACTGTTACGGGTTTGCCAAGAACAATCGAGCTCACGGAAATACAGATAAACGAGGCTATAAATCCGGTTCTGCTAAATATAATCAATGCGGTTAAGGGCGTTTTGGAACAAACTCCGCCGGAGTTAGCAAGCGATATCATAGATAAAGGAGTGGTTATGAGTGGCGGAACATCTCTTATAAAAAACTTTGATAAATTGATGACTAGAGAAACAGGTGTCCCTTGCCATGTGGCAGAAGATGCTCTTCTTTGTGTGGTAAGAGGTACGGGAGTCGCTCTTGAAAACATAGAACTATACAAGAGAAGTATATCCAAGAAATAATTTCAAATTTAACCTATAATATTTTTCTAAATTTTTCAATTGTAGGGAATATTTACAAAAACTTTCTAATTTTCACAGCAGACTAGATTTATAGTATTTGATTGATCCAACAAATAAAACTTATCATTTTTTAGCCTTGTAGACACAAAATGTAATATGTATTTTTGAGTATATTAAATATTCAAAAACAATAAAAATATGAAATTATTGCAAAAACGCTTTTAACTTATAGTAAATATAATATGTTTGAGAAGAAATATATACTGGGAGTTGGCATAACAAGCGCTTCTAAAGAAGATGTCCTAGAGTATATAGTAAAAAGTTTAGAAAAAGTTAATGAAAAGTACTTTATAGTTACCCCTAACCCCGAAATTTTAGTCTTTGCCAATGACGATAAAAGTTATAAAAATATCTTAAATAAAGCAAAAATAGCTTTGACGGACGGTGTTGGCATAATATTTGCAGGCAAACTACTGGGTAAGCAGTTTAAGGAGAGAGTTACCGGAGTTGACCTGTTGGAAAACCTGTGTTTTCGCATTGCAGAAAAGCCTATAACAGTGGGCTTTTTAGGGGGTAGACCTGGCGTAGCAGAGAAGACTGCCGAGTGCTTAATAAAAAAGTACCCAGGTTTAAAAGTAGGTTTTGTAGGAGAAGAATGGCCAAATCACCATTTCAGTCGCCTACCGCACGTTGCAAGTGGGCAGGCTTCCTCCATTAATACAAAATACTTGATACATAATACTATCGACGTCCTCTTCGTCGCCTTCGGGGCGCCTAAACAAGAAGTTTGGATTGATGAAAACTTAGATAAAATTCCCGTGAAGGTTGCTGTTGGAGTAGGAGGAGCATTTGACTACATAAGTGGCGAAGTGAAGCGGTCGCCGGTTTGGATTCAGAATATTGGATTTGAATGGTTATATCGTTTGGTCCGCCAACCCTGGCGAATCAAACGTCAATTTTCTCTCCTGAAGTTTATTTGGCTTGTTTTTAAAGAAAGATTAAGTAAAAATTGATATCTTAATTATCCTTTAAATATATTAAGATACCTTTTGCAGTATTTTAAATAACAGATAAATAAAAGGAAAGTTTATGGTAAGATGTTATAAGGGAGAATTAAAATGAAGGTTTTATTTGCTGTTTGGGAACTTGATCCGCTTATAAAAGTCGGTGGCTTGGGGGATGTAGCCGCATCGCTCCCCAGAGCGCTAAGTATTTTAGGAATAGATATTCGTATTATAATTCCTTTTTATAAGGCCTTGAAATTAAGACGAAGCAGGAAAAAGCTTATTAAACGTTTTACCCTAAGATACGCAGAAAGAAATGAAAAAGTGGAAATATATGAAGTAGCACATCCTGTAAGTAAGGTACCGGTGTATCTTTTAAAAAATAGCAAATACCTTGATGCTCCAGTATTTCCTGACACGTTTGCTTTCTTTGATAAAGCGATTGTAACTATGGTAGCCGAAAATCATCTGTCTTGGATACCGGAAATAATTCATTGTAATGATGTGCATGCGGCTTTGATCCCACTTTTGCTTAAAGAAAGAAAAATGTTTATTAAGACTATGCTTACAATTCACAATTTGACTTATCAAGGGAGGACATCGTTGGATATTTTGGATAAAATAGGCATTGAGAAAAACAAATGCCAAGTAGTTCAATGGGAAACCAAATCTAGGCAAATTAATTTCCTGCTTGAAGGAATCACCCATGCAGATATTATTACTACAGTTTCGCCTACTTATGCTTTGGAGATACTGACTGAGGAATACGGTGCGGGTTTGGAGGAAGTTTTGCGAGGCAAAGAAGGTAGGATTTTTGGAGTACTTAATGGTATAGATGATCATAGGAGAGAATTAATGCGTCCAACGCAACAATCTTGGGAAGAGGAGAAAAAAATAAGTAAAAGATATTTACAGAAGAAACTTGGTTTGAAGGTTGATGAATCTATCCCGCTTTTAGCTTTTATCGGCAGACTTGATCCTAAACAGAAAGGCATTGACATTCTGCACAAAATGCTTCGGACGATTGATCTTCGCGGTTACGAATTTGTTATATTAGGAAAGGGCGATTTAGAATGGGAAGAGCGTTTTCAATGGTTGGATACATTTTATCCCAAAAATGTTGTTTGTACATTTATATTTAATGATAGATTAGCGAATCAAATATATTCAGCATCTGATTTTATTCTCATTCCTTCGAAATTTGAACCTTGCGGGTTGATACAAATGATTGCTATGTCTTATGGCACTATCCCGATTGCCCATAGGACCGGCGGCTTGATTGATTCTATCAAAAATGGGCATAACGGTTTTCTTTTCGACAATTATTCTGCAGAAGCATTACGAGAAACGGTTGAAAAAGCAGTGAGTGTCTGGCGACATGAAAAAAAGAAGTACAAAGAAATGGTAGAGAATGCTCTTTCTACAGATTTTTCCTGGGACAAAAGCGCGAAAGATTATCTGAGACTATACGAAAAATTGATATCTTAATTATCTTTTTAGTATATTACGATATACTTTCTCATATCCATCAACCATCCGTTCAACTGTAAAGTTTTTTTCAACGTGCGCCCTGCAATTTTTCCTCATTTGCACGTATTCCTCTTTGGGCATGGCATATATTCTCTCAACCGCTTCACAAAGTCCATCAATTCCTGTTTTTTTAATAATCCATTTACCGCGAATATCATCATCCGATGAATTTACAATAAATCCTGTTTTTCCATCCTGAATAATTTCAGGAATTGCACCTTTTGCAAGTGCGATAACTGGTGTTCCGCAAGCCATAGCTTCTATAAAAACTAAGCCAAATGGTTCTTCCCACTGAATAGGAAATAATGCAGCCCGACCACTGGATAAAAATTTATTTTTTTCTTCAGATGTTTTCATAATTTCTAATGATTTATTATTTCCGATTCTTGTTTTAATTTCAGCATCATAATATTTCTTATCACTTACATAGCCTGAAAAAAGAAGCGTTTTATGAGTTTTATTACTTACATCAAGAGCTTCCGGAAGACCCTTTGGCGTTGCAGCGCTAATTCTTCCAAACCAAATTAAATTAGTACCACCAGTTTGGTTATAAATATAACTATTAATGTCAATACCGTTATAAATAACAGTTGAGGCTACAGTTGTATGATTTTTTTCCCACTGTGAAACGGCAATATAATGATTTTTTACTTTAGTAATATATGGAGGGAGGGTAACATATTCAGGGAAAGTTGATGGTGGCATATGCAAAGATGTCACTATAGGGATATTGAACATGTCGGAGATTGCTCCTGTTAAGTAGGAAGAAGTATTATCATGGATAATATCTAGCTTGGCTTCGTATTCTTTCGCTTTAAAAAGAATTCGAGCCGTAAGAGCCTGATCAATAATTTTTTTCTCATCAGGAGTTAGCTGTCTATTATTTTTTTCTTGAAACTTTTTGCTTATTTGGGACATCGTATTGATAACTGCTGGAACAACAGTAACTCCGGGAGTATCCGCTTGTGGGGTTGCAAACAAAAATACTTCATGACCCAGTTTGCTTAATTGTTGACTGAGGAGTGCGCAGAAAACTTCAGTTCCACCAGATGAATGAACGCTTATCGGTTTTGCGGGTGTACCTAATATTCCTATCCTCATAACAATCCTCGATAAAGCTCAATAAACTTCTCTATTATTTTATCCCATGAGTAGTGTTCTTCTATTGTAAAGGCTGCGTTTTCAGAGATTTTTTTATTTAATTTTTTGTCTTGAAGTAATTTTAAAATATATTCTGCTAATTTTTTCCTATCATGGGTATCGACTACGAACCCATTTAATCCATCAACGATAATTTCTTTGCTTCCGGCAATACTTGAAACAATTGGCGCGGTTCCCGATGCCATTGCCTCAAGCGTTGTTAGTCCAAACGGTTCGTAGCGAGATGCGAGTATAAATACGCTGGCAGCTCTATAATATGCGGGAAGAAGCGTATCGTGGGGAATTCGGCCTATAAAATTTACATTTTTTTCGATTTTATATTTTTTAATTAATTCTACAATTTGTCTTTCCGTTTGTATCTCTTCGGTAGATTTATCTTTTTCTATAGTATCTCCGCCTATATATAGATTAAAATCAATTTTGTGCTTTAGCAGACTCAGAGCGTCTATAATCCTATCTATTCCTTTTGCCGGTACCGGACGAGCCACGGCCAAAATTGAGTTAGGCTTAAGATGGACTTTTTTATCGTAAGATGTTTTTTGAGGATTAAATATTTCAGTTTCTATTCCGGGATAAATAACCTTGAGCTTCTCGAAATCCACAATATAGTATTGCAGGACTTGAATTCTTGACGTTTCGCATATAACTACAATTGCATTTGCCTTGTTCATTATCTGCTGCTCGATTGCAATTCTTACATGGTATCTATACATCGGTTTTAATTTTTGAAGAGGGATTTCTTCGGCAGAGAGCATCTCGACTTTCTTTAGTTTTCCTAAAGAATGCGGAGTATGCACATGGGGAACATCTAGCATCTTGGATAATAAATTACCCGCGTATCCGCCGTCCCAATAATGCGAGTGGATAATATCGTATTCTTTTCGTTTTTTCTGCATATGATGCATTAAGTTGTCAACCATTTCCGGCATAAGTTCATATAACTTTTCCTTCTGAACAAAGCTGTTATTGCCGCAGGGAATACGTATAATCTTTACATTTTCAAAAATTACCTCTTCTTCGGGCTGATTATTGAATTGTCGAGTAACTATATCTACTTTTATGTTTTTTTTGCCCAAAGCCTTGGCAAGGCTTAGAACGTATATGATTTGTCCGCCGGTGTCAGTTTTTCCAAGAGGTGGGGGATATTGTAAATATCCCTGTGGATTTAACATGCAGACCCTACGAATTTTTTTATCTTTGTTTCTCATTTTAGCAAAATCCATTGTATCTTATTTAACCCCGATTGTAAATGATATTGAGTGAGCTTTTACTTTTCCATAAAGCTAGGGGGTTGCATTTGGACCCGCAATTTCGTTTAATAAGAAAGGAGAGAATTTATGGCAGATTTTGAATTTTTACAGAATCCTATTAACAGAAAGTGGATTATTCTGGCGCCCCGAAGAGCCAAAAGACCCGATGTGGCAAAAGGATCCGAACCCGTTTGTCCTTTTTGTTTGGGACGGGAGGGGTGGGAAAAAACATTATATGCTGTTCCCGACAACTGGGGCGAAGCGGGCTGGCAGATAAGAGTTATTCCGAATAAATTTCCCTTTGCGCCAATCCACGAAATTATTATTCATTCCCCGGATCACCACAAGAATTTTGATGAGCTTCCCTTATCCCAGGTAGAACTCATTATTCAAACTTATAAGCAAAGATACAATACTCATGCAAAAAGCGGGCTCGTTTACATTTTTCACAATAGGGGAGAGAATGCCGGAGAAAGTTTGCCTCATCCGCATACGCAGCTTGCAGTTATTCCCCAAAAGATAAAGATGGATATTCCTCAACTTCGTTCGGCGGATCCCAGCGAAGTCCCGCACCGTCTGGTGCAGGACGAAGCGGGACAAGAAGTTCAAGAGACCAAATATTTTAGCATTTTCTGTCCAAAAACTTCTCAGTGGCCGGATGAAGTATGGATTGCGCCCAAGAAAAGAGGAAGAGCCTTTGGCGAAATTGAAGAAAAAGAGATTAGCGATTTTTCCTATATACTTTCAAGATTAATTCAAATTCTTGACCTTCGCCATGGCCATGAATTTCCATATAACTTCTATATTTATCCCGGCGGAGATTGGTATTTGCGTCTCATACCAAGAATTAAAGTTTTGGGCGGATTTGAAATAGGAACAGGAGTTTTCGTAAACACTCAGGATCCAAGTGAAACAATAAATTTTATCAAAGAACATTTTGAAAATCCAAATGAGGAAAAAATAAAGATAGAACAACAAGCTAAATACGAGAAGAGAATTTAACTATTCTGATTTTTGCTGAATACCCAATAACCAAAGTACAGCTTCCTTCTTATAGCGGCGGTCTCCTCGGGAATTTATTCTGATTGCAGGAAGCTTGCCTCTTTTCCCCCATCTTTTGATAGTAAGAGGGGAGACCCTTAAAATTTGTGCGACTTCACGAACAGTTAGAAGATCCGGAAGATTATTAATTGATATTGTTTGATTGATCATAGCCTCAAGACTATATTTATATTATTCAATATTGATCTTAATAAGCATAACAATACCAAAGTATAACAGACTTGTCAAGGGCTTTCTGTAAAAAAGAAGCCCGCAGACCCCGCCAAAGCGCTCTTCGAGCCGTATTCGAATCGAGTCTGACTCGACGAATAGAATGGAAAAGGCGAGAAGTAAGCTTGTGTGGGGTCAATAGGGAAATTATTATTGAGTTTTATCCTATTTCAACTCAACCGTTGCACCCGCTGCTACCAATTTAGTCTTGGCTTCCTCGGCAGTTTTTTTGTTAACTTGTATCATTACTTCTTTTGGCGCAGTGTCAGCTAAATCTTTTGCTTCTTTAAGGCCAAGAGTTGGAACGAGTTCCCTAATAGCTTTGATTACTCCTATTTTGTTAGCTCCTGTATTTGCTAAAACGACGTTAAATACGGTTTGTTCTTCCTTTGGTTCTTCTTGTGCGCCGGCTGCAGATGCAGCTGGTGCTGAGGCCACCATGGCCGAAGCACTGACACCAAATTTCTCTTCAAGAGTTTTTACAAAATCTGAAAGTTCCAATACGGTCATTTCTTCTATTGATTTTAGTAATTCTTCTTTTGTTAATTTTGCCATTTTATTTTCACCTCCCTTCGCCCTCCAAAGCTTTAGCGACGGAGGGTTTTTAAAAATTATGTTTACAAACTTATTACTTCAAGAATTCTTTTCGTCCTTCAATTGCTTTTAAGGCAAAAGCCAATTTTTGGATATTCCATATTAAGCTTCTGTGAAGGCCGAATATTGGTGATTTTATCCCGCTAACAACCATTGCAAGTAGTATCCAACGAGAGGGAAGTGTGGACATTTTTAGTACTTGAGCAGAGCTTAATAATTGTCCTTCTATAATCCCAATTTTAATAGACGGCAGATTTAATTCTTTTATAGTTTTGGCTAATTGCCTTAGAGGTTCCACGGGATCGCCATAAAGAAAAACTGTAGCGGTAGGATCTTTGAACTCTGATTCTATTTTTCCGGCGAAAGAAGAATCTTTAAGAGAAATCTTAAGGAGAGTATTTTTGGTAATAGAAAAATCCGCATCTAGCGGTTTTAGTTTCTTCTTAATACCCTCAATTTGCTTATGGGTAAGGCCTTGATAGTTGGCAAAAACCAAACCTTTAGCCCGGCTTATCTTTTCAGATAATTTAGCAACAATTTTTTCTTTTTTTTGTCTGTTTGGGCTAGATATTTTGTCCATAAAATAAAAAAACGCTCTCGAAGAGCGCTACCTTAATTATTAATTTATAATTCGGTTTGCTCCTCGGTGGGATTTATTACGTTCATGTGAACTGAACGTGACCCACTGTCTTAGGATAAAAAGAGTTTAGCAAATAAATTTCCATTAGTCAATCATCAATTTTTTTTGAACACCTATCTATAAAGTGCTATAATCAATTGTATTTATTATGGTAGAAAAAGATAGGCTTAGGGTTTTAATTCAATCGCCTTATCCTTTGAGCAGAAATACTCCCGATGGAGTTAAAGATTTTATTAACGGCCTAGTGCCTCATCTGGAGCAAAAAGGTTGTTCTATTAGATTGGTGGCTCCAGACATAAGGGAAAAAGATCAAAACTTAGCAACTTTTACTTTAGGAAGATCCTGGGCTATTCATACTGGTCAGACTAATTTTAAAGCAGGATTTACATTAAATAAAGGACTTGCTCACAACATACTTTTAACAACAAAGCCAGATATTGTAGTGATGCATGAACCAACAGTACCAAACTCCGCGCATACCCTGATATCCGCAATGCCAAAAAGAGAAGATGGTAAGCCATACCCTGTCTTAATTGGTCAGTTTCATGCTCGACTAGATCATTTAGATCGCAAGAGTAAAGCCATCATGTTCGCCGCAAGACATTTGGCGCGCCGGTTTAAACTTGACCAGCACAAAGGTTTAACCTTAACTGCAGGTTATTTAAATACAATTGACGGAAGCCTAGACGGTAGAATCGCGGTTTCTGATGGCACCAAAAGATTTTGCGAGCAGGTTTATGGCGGAGAATATGAGGTTATTTACAATGGGATAAATACAGACGAACTTACTCCGGATGGGCCAAAAATAGAGGAATGGAGCGACGGGAAAAAAACTATCCTTTTTGCAGGAAGACACGATCCAAGAAAAGGAATAGACGATTTAATAAAAGCATTTAATTTAATCATAAAATCAGGAAGAAATGATATTAAGCTTAAGATTACAGGCAAAGGAGAAATGACAGATAGTCTTCTTGCAATGGTTGATCAGTTGGGAATTTCACATCTCGTTGAGTTTTTAGGAATTATACCACGAAGCGAACTAGTGAAAGCTTATAGAAGCGCTGATCTAGTTGTAGCTCCCTCAATTGACGGTGAAGGATTCAATAGAACAATTGCTGAAGGCCGTTCATGTGGAACTTTGGTTGTTTGTACGAATATTCCTGGGCAAGATGAAGCAATTGGAGAAGATTTATTTAGATTTATGGCGCAACCAAGAAATCCGGACGACTTGGCTAGGCAAATTTCAAAAGTCTTAGATTTGCCAGATGAAGAAAAACAAAGAATAAGCAAAGAGGGAAGAAGAGCTGTTGTAGCAAGATTTTCTTGGCCAGTTATTGCCCGGCATCATGTTCTATATTACGAACAATTATTATCTGAACACGGTAAAACTTTAATTACAGATTGGCCGAAAAAAGAAAGAAGACAGAAAAATTGGTTGTTGCACCCTACCGAAAGAATACCCTCTATGGCGAGAATATTTGATGCAAGAAGAAGAAAGAGTTAGGGTTTTGGTACGTTAGGTATTTCGTTTTCTGCCAGATTAATCTGATATATTATAAACTTATTTTTATCCCAGGGCTCATTGTGCTTTTCAAAGTTACATTTCTGATATTTTCTTTTTTTATCGCTTGGATTAGCGCATCAATGTTTTCTTTTAACTTTTTCTCCCCAAATGAAACTTTACCAACAGTTAAGTGCATTATTGGAGCTTTTGTTTCGGTTTTGAAATTGATTTGTCCCTTTTCAAAATTTTGAGCTAATTTTTCAGGGGTATTGCTTATTGTTCCGCTTTTTGGATTTGGCATTAACCCTCGTGGACCCAAAATTTTGGCAACTTTGGCGAGTTTTGGCATTGCTTCCGGTGTTGCAATGAGTACATCAAAGTCGATGTTTCCAGATCCAATCTTTTTAATTAATTCCTCGACTTTAGCTTGCCCTGAGCTAGTCGTTGGGTCTGCAATAGCAACTCTAACACTTTTGCCGGTTCCATGGGGAAGAGTTATGTTTCCCGAAATTCCTGTAGTAACAGTATTAATGTGAAGTTCAACTGTTTCGTCAAACTTTGAGCGGCTTAGTTTTGGAAGAATATCCAAAGCTTTTTCAAGTGCATACTTTTTATCCTTTTCGATCAATTGCTGTACAGTTTGATATGATTTAGAACGGCTTTTCTTTTTTCCTTGCTTGATCTTAACTTCCTTTTCTTTTTTTTCTTCCTTTGCTGGCCCTGGTTTGGCTTCAATATTTTGCGGAACCGCGATCTTAGATATTTCTTCCTCGCTTGCGCCAACAGAAACTACTCTTTCTCCGCCTTTAGCTCCTTTAACTAGCTTTTTCTCCTTGCCTTTTTGTTTTGATTTTTCTTTTTGTTTTTGTTCTAGGCTCTCATCGCCCAGAGTTTTTACTCTAATTTTTCCCATATTACTTTACCTCTACTCCCATTGATCGAGCAGTACCCATCACAATGCGAGTTGCCATTTCTAAATCCGTAGTATTTAAATCCTCCATTTTGTTTTTGGCAATTTCCTGCGCTTGTGATTTGGACAAAGTTCCGGCCTGTTCTTTGCCGGGTTTTGGTGAGCCTTTTTCTCTACCTATTGCTTTCTTAATCATTTCTGCAACAGGAGGTTTCTTGGTTACAAAAGAAAAAGTTCTATCCGTATAAACCGTAATTACGGCCGGAACAACAGTTCCTTTCATCTCTTTAGTTCTGTCATTAAAAGCTTTTACAAACTCCATGATTGGGAGCCCGTGCTGACCCAAAGCAGGACCAACCGGAGGAGCAGGAGTTGCCTCGCCGCCTTTAATATTTAATTTTATAATTGTTTTAATCTTCTTAGCCATATATTTAGAGCTTCGCAACTTGCAAAAAGTCTAGTTCAACCGGCGTTTCTCTTCCAAAGATGGAGACCAGGACTTTTAGTTTTCCTTTTGTTTCGTCAATATCATCAACTGTTCCCAAGAAATCGGCAAACGGACCATCGACAATTTTAACAGCCTCATTCTTGGTAAACGCAGCTTTGTAAAGAGGTTCCTCCATTTTCATAAACTTTTGGATTGCCTCAACTTCCTGTTCGGAAATTGGCGTTGGTTTGTTTCCCGCGCCAATAAATGCAGTAATTCCCTGAGTTGTTCTAACCAAAAGCCATGTCTCATCGTCCAAAATCATCTTTACCAAGACGTAGCCTGGAAATATTTTTTCTTTTACAGTCTCTTTTTTGCCCTGGGAAACTTTAATTGTATTTCTGGTTGGGACGATGATATCAAAAATTCGGTTCTCAAATCCCAAGGTCTGAATTCGTTGCTGCAATGATTTAGCAACTCTATTTTCATGGCCGGAGTAAGTATGAACAATATACCATTTGCCTTGATCTGATGGTTTACTTGCTGTAAGTGTTTGTTCGGTTGGCTGTTGTGTATCCATAATATCAATTTTCAATTCTCAATTTACAATTTTCAATTACTTTAGTACTTTTTCTATTAATTTTGTAAAGACAAAGTCGGCTCCTCCCAGGAATAAGCCGACAACAAGACTAACAATAATAACTACAAATGTTAGTCTAACAACGTCCTGTCTGGTTGGCCAAACAACCTTTTTAAGTTCATCTCTGGTTTCTTTAAGGAAAGTAACGGGAGAAGTTGGCATAAAAGACATAATATCAAATATCAATTGACATGTAAAGGGGAAGAGGTTACAATGAAAAATACGAACTTATGAAAAAAATTCGCAAAGTGGTTATCCCCGCAGCAGGATTTGGAACGCGATTTCTACCTCAGACAAAAGCAATGCCCAAGGAAATGCTTCCAATAGTTGATAAGCCGGTAATTCAATACGTAGTTGAGGAAGCGGTAGCATCAGGAATAAAAGATATTATTATTGTTACAGGATCGCTAAAAAGAGCAATTGAGGATCATTTTGATGTTCCAAATGCAGATCTTATTAATAATTTGCGAGCAGGCGGTAAAGAAGAATTGATAAAAGAAATTAGCAGGCTGGCGGAATTGGCAAACTTTATTTATATCCGCCAAAAAGGCACTTATGGTAATGGTACTCCTGTTCTTTCAGCAGAGCCCGTGATTGAAGACGAACCCTTTGCGGTTATGTGGGGAGATGAGTTTATTTACAGTGACCCCCCGAGGCTTTCCCAAATGATTAAAGTTTATGAAAAATACGGCGGAGCAGTTATTTCAGCGGTAAGAATTAAAGACAGGGAAGCTTTAAGCCGCTACGGGATCGCGCAGGTCGAAAAACTCGAGGGAAATGTATTTAAGATTAATAAAATTGTAGAAAAACCAAATCCGGAAGAGGCTCCTTCTAATTTAGCTACTCATGGGGCATATATTCTGCCTCCCGAGATTTTTGGCATTTTGAAACATCAAAAACCCGGAAAAGGCGGAGAAATTTATTTGCCCGAAGCGATCGATCAATTGATTAAAACAGGCTATCCTGTTTATGCATGCGAGATAGAAAATGGCCGATATTACGACACCGGCAACAAGCTTGAATATATGAAAACAGTCGTCGAGTTAGGCCTTAAGCACCCCGATATTAATGGAGAGTTCCGCCAGTTTCTCAAAGACCTTAAACTCTAAAATAATTTGAAATTTTCAATTTTTAATTTTCAATGAATTTTCAAATTTAAATTTTAAAACATTTAGATTTGATTTCAAATTTTAAATTTCAAATTGAAAATTATGAAAAAGTCTCTTTTTTTAATAAGTTTTTTAATATTCTCCTTTTTCATTCTGTTTTCTTATCTTGTCCACAAAGATTGGTTTACACAATTTGATTTCAATACAACGGTTAGACTTCAAGATCATATAGGCAGAAGATTCGATGGTCTTTTCTCCCTTTTAAGCGATATAGGTGCTTTTGAAATAACGCTTGGTTTTTTAGTCGTTTTTTTGTTGCTGCGCCGAAAAATAAAGGGAGTATTTGTTTTGGTTCTTTTTGGTTTTCTTCATCTGATTGAATTGTATGGAAAATTTTTTGTAGATCATTTTCCTCCGCCGGAGTTTATGATTAGAACCGAAAAAATCATTGCATTCCCGCAGTTTCATATAAGAGCAGAGAATTCCTATCCCTCAGGACACGCCGGCCGAGCGGCTTTCATTAGTATACTTATTGGATTAACCGTAGTGCGTTCCAAAAAATTATCGATTCTTTCAAAATCCATAATTTTGGGATTTCTAATTTCTTACGATATTGCTATGTTTGTAAGTAGAATTTATCTCGGAGAACATTGGGCAAGTGATGTAATCGGCGGAGCGCTACTAGGCGGAGCATTGGGAATTTTGTCCGCTGTATTATTATAGTTTATCTGAATACTTGGAAAATAAAATTAGGCAGGGGCTTGTCAGCGATGTTAGAACTTTTTACGCTCAACTACCAGGTTTCTAACAGTATTATATCCCAAACTTTAGCTAATCTGCAAAGTGCTCTGGGGGATAGAGAAGGTTAGAAATTATTGTTTAGCAAGTATTGCCAGCGTTGCCGAAACGGAAGGATTATTTGTATTCTGTAGTTTTACTCTATCTTTAAATCGCTTATAAAGCGGTGTAAGAAACTCGTCTGCCCATGAAGGAGTCAGTACGACTACATCGTCAAAATCAACGATAATCTCTTCATCTTGTGAGATTTCGTTTAGGACCGGTTGAAATGCCAGCCATGCCTCTTTTCCTGAAGGACGTGATACCAATATGATGCCAAATTTTTTCATCTGAATGATCATAATAAACCCTCAAATCCTATTGTAGCAAAACAGCCTCTTATTGATGTCTTTGCTCTCTGCACGATAACATCTCTATCGTACTGTTTTAAGTATAGATACGCATTACCTGTTTGAAAATAGAGTGTAAATGGATTGTCGATAATAATTGATTTGACAAACTTTAACCCATTTCCACGTGCCTCTGGAAACCGACCGGAGATCGTTTCGGTAAATGCTACTTTTAATGCTTCTTGTGCACTGGCTAATTCCGGTCGTACTCGCTTGAGTGTTGTCAGAATACCTATGCCCCGATCGGCCAATACAGCCTTTCTAGTTCGAATATTGTATGAGAAAAAAATGCCGGGTATATCAGGCCAGTTACCCAAGTTATGGTCGTAGGAATTATTGCCAATCTCCCCGGCAACAGCAGTGACAAGCGATACTGTTGTCAATGGTGTAATGCGACTAAGTCTTGATTGGAACTGTTCGAGTCGACCTTGAAACACATCACGCGTTTGACAGTAAACATCTGGTTTTGGCTCAATTGCTTGAGATGCTTCCGCCCAACGACGAGCTATGGTATCCACGTCTTGCAAGTATTGCTCGATATCTGATTGAAGATAATACCTATGGCCGCGTGGAGTGCTACGAGTTGACTGTAAACGCCCTGCTAGATCCCATCTTCTGAGAGTATCAATTGAAACACCAAGTAATTGTGCTGCCCTTCCTATTGAGATAAGTTTGTTTTGCATAAATTAAGCAGGAAATCTATGCATATTATACCAAATCTATGCAAATCTATACAATAGTCAAATTTAGAGGCTAAAATGGGTGGAGGAAGCTCGTGAACGACGTTAGAACTTTTTCCGCATAAAGTCCAGCTATCCAACAGTATTATATCCCAAACTTCGCATGAACAAAATGAGGGAAGATTGTCAAAAAGGGAAAATATCTTTAACTTTTACGCGGTAAAATATTCCTTTAGCATGGTCATAAGCGTTGTCCGTCCTTTATTTGATTTTAAGTATAGTTCTCTTCTTTTTGCATCCTTTATGTTTTTATACGCTTCGTAGTGAATGAGCTCTAAAGGAGCATAGTGTTTTGTTGAGGTATTTTCGCCTTTATTATGAGAAACTACACGGCTCTTTAAATCTTCGGAATAGCCAATGTAGATAAAATTTTTTGAGGTATTGTGCAGGATATAAATGTAATAGAATTTCATTTGAACTGGCGCAGGCACCATTCGGCGCCTGGCTGCGGTCCAATTCTTTCCTTGTGACTGGCGTCAGCAAGGTGCAGAATTGTACCTTGCAGGGATGCTCAGATTCGAACTGAGAAAAGCAGTTTTGGAGACTGCTGTGATAGCCATTTCACCACATCCCTACTCTTGAATTTTATCAGATTATGTTAAGAAATAACAATTTTAAATTATTTTAACTTCTCAGTTTCTTTGTGTTCCGTCCTCCCAGTTTTGCCGTTCGCCTTTTCAGAACTGTTCGTTCACGGCTCACGGCGCAACTTTTGGAAGGACGTCGCACTATTTTAACTTCTCAGTTTCTTTGTGTTCCGTGACTTTTCTGCAATGTTTACAAAATTTTTTAAGTTTAATTTTTTCCGGCGTATTAACTTTGTTGCGAGTTGTAATATAATTTCTGTTTTTGCAAATACTACAGACAAGACCAATTTTTACTCTTTGTTCTCCTTTTGATGCCATAATATTTTCCTCCTTCCTTGCCCGCCAAAGCCTTGGCGACGGCGGGTCTTTTCTGAGCCGGCGGCGGGAATCGAACCCACACTCAATTCATTACCCGCCTGCCTTGCCATTTATGAGCCTGGAGTGGGAATCGGACCCACACTCAAGTCATTACCAATGACTCGTTTTGCCACTAAACTATCCAGGCAAGTTCGGCGGGCAGGCCAATGAATCGTTTTACCACTAAACTATGTCGGCATCTCACTCCGTTCGATGTAAACTTGTTTACCCTGAACGAAGTGAATGGGTGCTAGGTGAGGGACTCGAACCCCCGCAGGCCTTACGACCGTGTGGTCTACAGCCACATGCAATTGCCGCTATGCGAACCTAGCAAGTTTATGCTGAGCTTGTCGAAGTATGAGCCGACTGTCGGACTTGAACCGACGACCTGCTGTTTACAAAACAGCTGCTCTACCACTGAGCTAAGTCGGCAGACCTAATAAGGCTAGAATTCATTTTATCAAAGAGAAGACAATAGAACAAGATGTCCCTTCGGAGGGGTTCGCCTTTGGAGAATAAATTCGCTCTTTAGTACCGAGCATTAATTTGAATTTATCCCTGAGAGTAATATAGGAAGGCTATCTCTCCCGACACATCGGGAGGGAAAAAACCTTGTTCCCCAGTCATTCGTTTGCCGCTCGCCCAAGTATCGTTTGAACTGCGGCTCGTGGCGCACTTCGACGGGGTACCTCAAAAGAGATGAACTTGTAGAGAAAAATTCCAAATTTCCTCTAATACCAAAGAACATCTACAGTATAAACAAAAATAAATAAAAATGTCAACTACGTTCAGTTTATATGAACGTAGTCAACTAATAATTTGATAAAGAATGATTGACAAATGAGTTAGGCCGTGTTATAAGGATATTCTATGGCAACGGAGAGAGCAAGAATTAATCCTGAAGAAACACCGGTTATTTCAGAATTAGGAATCTCTATAGCAGAACAGGTCAAGAGACTTGCCGGATTTGGTTTACATAGAGTAGCTTATCCTTATGAATCAATTACCGATGAAGAGGCAAAAAGAAGATATTCAGAGGACTTCGTTCTTCCCGAAGGAGCAAAGCAGCCCGAAAATTACAGAAATCGTTTTGATACGCCAGTTGTTGTAGATCCCCGAGTTGATTCAAGAACGCTACTTGCACTACTTCCTAGAGTAAAGATTGAGGCGCCAATCGACATAAGTAAGATTGCAAATCTTCGAGGAGTTTCCGGTAGAAATTATTTGATCTGGACCAATAATGGGCGAATGCGCCATTATTTCAGTGTGGGGGAAGCAACTGGACGTTTCAGTAAAGATCAAATTGGCAGCACACTATCT
>Ga0209515_10003962_pt1 | contig 20462 bp, 22 predicted proteins | sample Subgroupgradi54m_FD_187454 | JGI IMG/M metagenome (GOLD analysis project Ga0209515, IMG submission 187454) | Subsurface groundwater microbial communities from S. Glens Falls, New York, USA - GMW60B uncontaminated upgradient, 5.4 m (SPAdes)... ...
GGTCGAACAGGTCGGGCTGCAAATGCGGCGTGTCAGCCGCGAGCTGCTGCAGGTCGGGGTCGTCATTACCGGCGCCTTCACGCTCGCCTTCGTCGAAGCGGGCAAGCACATCCCGGCCGTGCGCGATGCGCTCGAATCCTTCACGCATCAGGTCCTCGCCTTCCAGGAATCTATCGCCAAGGCCGCGCTGCCGGTGCTCACGCAGCTGACGGCGCTGCTCGACGGGCTGAATAAGGCCTTCAACGCGCTCGATGCGAGCACGCGCGATTTCATCATTCGGGCGACGCTCGTCGTCGGGATCCTCGCACTGGTCTCCGGGACGGTCGGCCGGCTCGCGGCGGATTTCCTGCTCATCACTGGTCGTGTGATCACATGGATCGGGGCCTTCGCCGCATTCTCGCCGGTGCTCTTCGGCGTCACGACGGCCGTGCTGATTCTCGTAGCCGCCTTCGGTGCCTGGCAGCCGGCGCTGACGGCCGTGACGCGCTCGATGGACGTCTTCGGCAACCTGCTCAAGCTGATCGCCTCGACGACATTGACGCTCTGGGTGACGCTGCTCGACGGGATCGTCCATGCGCTCGAGGGCCTCATGCACGTCGTCGCGCTGGTGCCCGGGCCCTTCCATCACATGGCGCAGGAGGCCGAGAAGTCGCTGGACCGTGTGCGCGTCGCGCTCGATAAGGGTGTGGCGTTCGCGGCCGGGCAGGTCACGGAGAGCTTCAAGGGCATGGTCGATACCGCCGTCCATGGTGGCGGCACGATGGAGTCGACGGCGAACCAGATCGTCAAGGCGATCGGCACCATCAAGAGCGCCATGGCCGGCGCGCAGGTGGCGGCGCACGACTTCTTCGGAAAGCTCAGCGACAACCTGAGCACGTTCTGGACGAACTTCACGAACTGGAGCCAGCAGGCGACGGCGCTCATCACGGGCGGCATCAACAACCTCGGCAGCGGCTTCGAGAAGCTCTACACGGGGATGATGGACGGCAGCATCAAGGCGAAGGACGCCTTCAAGGATTTCGGGCAGGTCGTCATCGCGACGATCATGCAGATGATCGCCAAGGCGCTCGCCTTCATGACGGTGTGGATCATCATTCGGAGCCTCATGGGCATCGGCAGCGGGATCAGCGCGGCGGTCGGCGCGGCGCAGGGCGCGACGACGGCGGTCTCGGCCATGAGCGGGATCCAGACCGTCTCTGCGCCATTTCATCAGGGCGGCATCGTGCCGCCGGGGATCCAGCGCTTCCAGACCGGCGGCGAGGTCCTGGCGATGGTGCAGCCGGGCGAGTTCGTGGTCAACCAGCAGGCGACGGCGAACAACCGCGGGCTGCTCGACCGGATCAACCGAGGGCAGCCGGGTGCTGGCGTAGGCGATGGCATGATGAATGTCCAGAACGTCTTCATCATCCAGGCGATCGACGCGGCCAGCTTCCGCGGCACGCTCCAGCAGCATGCGGATTTGATCGAGGCGATGTTCCAGCGCGCCATGCGGCGCAATAGCGGGCCGATGCGCGAGGCAGTGAGAACCTAATGCCGCAACTCAACCAATTGCACGACTATCCGTGGTGGGTCAACATCGGTGCCTTCCTCGTTATCGGTTTTGTCTGCCTGTCCATTCTCTACGGCATCTACTTGATCCTGAAATGGGTGTTCTTGGGAGTGATGTGGCTGCTCTTTCGGAACGGGCCGCCCTAATGGCCGTGACTGACGTGCTGCCAGTGGATCCGAGCTTCGTCGTGCCGGAGAAGCTCATCCACAACGTCCTGACGACGGAGATGTTCAGCGGCCAGGAGCAGCGCAAGCAGAAATGGGCGAACCCGAAGCGCTCCTGGAAGGTGTCGACGCAGGCAATGACGAACACCGAGCTCGACTCGATGCGGAGCTTCTGGATCGCGCGGGCGGGCCCGTTCGATACCTTCATTTTCCTGCCGCCGACCAACTTCGACCGGCTCGTTACAGGACTCGCGTGCGGGACCGGCGATGGCACCACCACCGTCTTCACCATCGGCAACAGCGCGACACCGCCCTATTACTACAAGGTGCTTCTGACGTCGGCGCGGAACAAGGTCTATCTCGGTGGCGTCAGCCAGGGCAGCGGCTGGACGCTCTCGAACAATGACGGGACCAAGCTCAGCTCGGTGACCTTCACGACGGCGCCGACGAACGGCCAGGTCGTCACGGTCGACATCGACCGCTACCTGGTCGCGCGGTTCCTGGCGAACGAGTTCACGCTGCAGCTGGAACACTATGGCATCGGGCGCGTCGACTACGAGATGCTGGAGGTCCTGCGATCATCGATTTGAGGCAGGAGGTCCCAGGCGGGGCCGAAACCACGTGACATTCTGATGCGGACAACAACTGCGGCATTTGATACCGAGGCGGCCAAGAAGCAGAACAGGCCGATCGAGCTGCTGGACCTTTTCTTCGGCAGCCAGACGGCGGACGATGCCTCGACGCTCCACTACGCGATCTGGGACGATTTCGTGAGCTTCTACAGCGTCGACGGCGTCGCCAAGACCTACACGCCGATCGGCGTGCGGCGCTCGGAGGTCACGAACGTCATGGACAATGAGCAGCGCACGGTGACGCTCGAGATCGACAACGTCAACCGCGCCTTCCAGGCGATCTTCTTCCAGAACGCGGACTTCATGCGCGACAAACGGGTCGTGCTGCGACATGTCTTCCAGGACGCGCTCGGGGCGGCCGCGAACGCGATTGTGGTCATCGACGGCTTAGTCTCCTCGATCCGGATCACGGAGAAGATCTGCCAGATGGACATCGCGGGCACGATCGGCCAGCTGCAGTTCAAGACGGGCCGCTATCTTGACCGGATCTGTCCGCTCAACTTCGCGCAGGGGCTATGCGCCTTCGGGGTGAGCGCGGCGACGTTGCTGCAGGCGCAGACCGACACGGTCGCGGCGGGTTCGACGGCCACCACGGTCAAGCTGGCCACGGTGAATAAGGCGGATAAGTACTACGCCGTCGGGACGCTGCTCTTCAACTCGGGGCAGAATATTGGCTACATGCGCAAGGTCATCACCTGGACACAAAGCACTAAGGCCGCGGTGCTGGATTTCGCGCTGCCATTCATCCCGACCGTTGGCGATTCGGTGACGATCTCGCGGGACTGCGACAAGAGCTTCACGGAGTGCAAGACGCGCTACACCGAGATCGACGCGACCAATGGCAATACGCCCAACTTCCACGGATTCCCGACCGTCGTGCAGACGGTGAACTGATGATCAAGCTGCAGAAGGGTTCAGCGCACGTGCGTTGCAGCCGGTGCCGCTGTCCTTTCAGCGACAGAGACACGGTTGCGATGATTAAGACTCCTGCTGGCGGCAGGAGTCTGGTGCATGGGTTTATTCATCCCAAGCTTGGTCGCTGTTTTAGCGCAGAGGATCGCGTGATTAAGCTATTTGAGTTTCCTGAAGGTAGGAATAAATTCTGATGTCCGAGCCACTCCTCGAGGCGCCGCCGGTGCCGCAGCCCATGACCGACCAGGAATACGAGGTCTTTGTCAGCCAGTGGATCGGGATCCCGTATGTGCTCAATGGCGAGGATCCGAAGACCGGGCTCGATTGCCGCACGCTGGCCGTGAAGTTCCTGCGGGCCCAAGGTATCAACATCAAGGACACGGACGGAGAGCCGCTGCCGGAGACGATCGATGCGCTGGATGTCGAACGCTACGAGAAGGCGGTCCGGGAGGCCGGGGTCGCGGTCGAGCTCAAGGATCTGCGCCGCAATGACATCGTCTACTACTTCAACAAGCTCAACCAGATCCACGTCGGCGTGTGGCTGGGTGCCGACCGCATCCTGACGAGCGGCCTGCCATACAACAGCTGCATCCATCGCATCAAGCGCGAGCACCTCAAGGGTGCCGTGCGCGGCAGCTACGGGGTCATGCTCGATGATCGCGCCACGCCGGCCCCCCCGGGCCACCCGCCCGTCATCGCGGCGCTCGCGGTTATCGGCACGGCCGTCACGACCGTCGTCGCCGGTGCCGGGGTGGCGGCGGGCCTCACGATTGGAGGTGCCGCGCTGATTGGCGCGGTGGCAATCGGGGCGACGGCCGCGTTCATCAGTTTCGGGCTCGGGGCCATGACCTCCGGCCGCAAGGCGTTCAACTTCAGCGGCTCCCCCTCGGCAGGACTGACCGCCTCGCCGCGCTACGCCTTCGACGGCGCGCGCAACATCCGCAGTAATCAATACCCGGTGCCGCTGATCTACTCGGGGCTCGGGCTGCGGCTGCTCAATACCTTCGAGATCTGGAACTCGGGCTTTGGGACCGCGACGCAGCGGCGGGTCGTCGTGCTCTGCGAGGGCGAGGTCGCAGGCATCACGGAGGTTAAGCTCAATAAGCAGGACATCGCCACCTTCACTGGCAGCAGCTACATTGCCTACACCGGGACGGCCGCGCAGACGGTTGACCCGACGCTGATTGCGCAGAACGTCGTCGGCCTCAAGGATACCGCCTACCTGGACATCACGCTGCAGGGGAGCGACAAGCTCTCCGGGGATCCGACTATCACCTGCAAGCTGACTGGAGGCCGGAAGGTCAAGATTTGGAACGGCACCGACTGGAACACGGCGGCCGTGGCCGCCAGCGGCAACCCTGCCGCCTGCATCCGAGACTATCTCACGCTGAGCCGTGAGCGCGGTGGCTGCGGGCTGCCGACGACCGCGATCGACGATGCGAGCTTCGGGGCGATCTATGACTACCTGGAGCAGACGGTCACGAATCTTGATGGCACCACGGAGCCGCGCGCGCGGCTGGACATGGAGATCGACACGTTCAACCCATGGCTGGACAACCTGCAGGACATGATGGCGACCTGCGGGGGTTTTCTGACGACCGACGGCCGCAAGCTCTACCTGCATGCCGAGAAGTCGGAGAGCATCGTGCAGGCCTTCACCGCCGACAATGTCAAGGACATCGAGTACCAGACGTTCACGAAGGACATGCGGCCGAACCGGATCGTGGGCGTCTACATCGATCCGACGGCCACCGGCAACGACGCACGGACGCGGTTCTCTATCGACGACCTGGTGGACCAGGCGAAGAACCCGCGCGGCATCGTCTCGCAGGAGGTCAGCCTGCTGGGACTCAGCCGCCAGACGCAGTGCGTGCGGGAGATCACGAAGATCCTCAACGACGTCCGGGTCAACTGGTACTTCGTGACGTTCACGGCGGACATCGACACGATCAAGGTCGAGGCAGGCGATGCCTTCTCGCTCGTCAACCCGATCCTGGGCGACGGTGTGACGGCCTACCAGTTCCGGGCCGTGCGGATCCTGGAGGCGCAGGACCATACGCGCAAGATCATCGGCAAGGCGTACACCACGTCGGTCTTCAACGACAAGATGGAGCAGCAGAGCGTGACGCCGAGCTACACGCCGCTGCCGAACCCGTTCACGGCGTTGCCGGACGTGACCGGGCTGACACTCGCGGAGACGACGACGGTGCAGGGCGATGGCACCGCGTTCATCACGGCGCAGGCCTCCTGGACGGCGCCGCCGGACATCATGTTCCTGCGGCAGTATGAGGTCGCGATTAAAAAGTCGACCGACAGCGGCTACACGGTGCTGGGCTTCACGAAGGACGTCACCTATTCCGTCGTCTGGAACTTCGTCGTTGGAGGCTCCTACACCGTGCGCATCCGCACGGTGAACGTCAATGGCATCTTCAGTGCGGGCGCGATCAGCGCGGCCTTGGTCATCAGCGGGACGCCGCCGGTGCCGGCGAACGTGGTGAACTTCGCGGCGACCTTCCTCAATGAGATCGTATTCAGCTGGGACAAAAACACGGAAGCGAACCTTGCCGGGTACGAAATCAGAACTGCGGACTCCAACTGGGGCGTGCAGAACGCGGCGCTGGTGTGGCGCGGCCTGGCGACCAAGTTCACGATTGTCACGCCCGCCTCACGAAGCCCTGGCACCTACTACATTCGCGCCTTTAATCGCTCAGGCGGGTTTTCGGCAGCATCGGTATCAGTGACACCCACCAACCCGGCTCCCGCCATCCCCACCATCACCCTCACCGTCTGGTTCGGATTTGCGAAGCTCCAATGGACGGATGTCACCGACGCCGACCTGCTCAACTACGAGGTCTGGAAATCGGCGACGAACGCCTGGACGGGTGAGGAAGCCATAGAAGCCAAGGTGTCCGGCACGGAGGTCATCGTGCAGGGCAACGACCCGGTGGACGCCACCGCCAGCGCAGTCTCCGCGACCACGATGACCGATGCGGCCATCGCTGGGAAAGGCACGAATTACTTTGTCGGCGATCGCATCAAGCAGACCTCCGGCACCTTCTCCGGGCAGGAAACGACCGTCACCGCCTACAACACCGCCACAGGGCAGATCACCGTTGCGTCCTGGCCGTCCGGCACCCCGACCGTCGGCGATCAGTTCGTGCTCAAAGACCGCGCGTACTACAAGGTGCGTGGCGTGGATACGTATGGTCCCGGTTCATTCTCCTCCGCGCAGACGATTGACTTCACACCGCTGGCCGCTTCCGAATTAGGCGATCAGGTTATCAGCGCGCGGAAGCTCATCACCGGCGAGCTGATCACCCTCTCCGCGCAGATCAAAGACGCGGTGATTACCAACGCCAAGATTCTTGATCTCGATGGCGGCAAGATCACGGCGGCGACGATCACCGCCGCCAAACTCTCTGTCACGCAATTATCTGCCATCACCGCCGACATGGGCAGCATCACCGCCGGCAACATGGCGATCGGTTCGGGGAACAGCATCCTCAAGTTCGACTCGACCAATGGGCTATGGCTTGGCAATGCCACGTTCGGCTCGGCACCATTTCGTGTCTCGATGGCCGGAGTGCTGACGTGCACGGGTGCATCAATTCGCGGCACGCTCAATGCGGATGATATTACCGTGGGTACCTTGACCGCGGATCGCATCATCAATGGTGGAACGGGATTTGGTGGCAAGCAGGTGTTCACCTCCTCAGGAACCTTTACCGGACCCACAGGGGTTTCCAAAGTGTGGATTCGGTGTTGGGGTGGTGGAGCGGGTGGGGCTGGCTCTTCGGGAAGTGGGGCTGGACCCGAGGCTGGAAACCCTGGAGGCGCGGGCGGGGATACGACGTTTAATTCAACGACGGTCGTGGCAAAAGGCGGGTCGGCCAGTAGTGGGACGACGGGTGGAGTGGGAGGAACTGGAGGGACAGGCGACTTAACGATTCAGGGGCAAGATGGTGGCGCTCCAGTCAAAGCCAAGGGTGGGGATGGAGGGAATGCCGGAATTGGTGGCAAAGGCGGACGCGGCAGTAATGGGAGCGGCCCGAATGGCGCACAGCCGGGAGGTGCTGGGGCTGGCGCATCAGATCACAATGCCGGAGCCGCACCAGGTGGCGGCGGTGGTGAATATGCCGAAGCCGTGGTGAGCACCACGCCGAGTACCAATTACACGGTGACGATTGGTGCGGGAGGATCGGCTGGAGCCTCAGGTTCAGGAGGAAATCCTGGTGGTGCCGGCGGTGCTGGGTTGTGCATTGTCTCTTATTGAAAGGAGCTGGCGATGTTGCGAGACAAGCGAGGGTTTATCTGGACATTCTTCACGGCGATCCCATTGGTGTTTGTCGTCGGGATCGGGGCATTGATGACCGGGTTGGCGGTGAAAGGATATATGTGTGAAAAGAAAACAGGCCGGACGCACGCGGCGCTGGATGAAGCCTTGAAGGATTGTAAACCATGACCGCGCCGGTAACTCGAACTCGTGAACAGTTGGTTCAACAGATTGAGCAGCTGACCGGACTCAAGGAACAGTTGTCGAATACGTGGCAGCAGACCGTAGGGAAAATTGAATTGCTGAACCAATTGCTCGCGGAGATTGATAAGGAGCAGCCAACCGCCCAGTGATGGCGGCTGAACACCTGATAAGGGAGCGCTGGTTGTACAACTATAGGAGGCACGAATGCAGACGTGGGGGTGGTGATGGAATCTCCGGTGAAAGTGAGTCTGACGATTGACGTGCTGGAGAACGGGCAGGTCAGAGTCAATGGGCCGTTGCAAGACAAAGCCTTTTGCTACGGCATCCTGCAGTTGGCGATGGACTCGGTGCGGTTTTATCGAACCACGCCGCTCATCGAACCTGCCACACCGGGCATGATCAATCGGTTGCAGCACAATGGGGGGCAAGTCTAATGTTAAACCTGCGGCATGGCATCCCCACCGCGCACAATCCGTTTCAACCGCAGGGACGGCCGTGGTGTCATATCTGTAAGGATGAAACGGATACAGATGTGGATTCACGGCACACAGGGGACGTGTTCGCGTATCGGGAAATCTGTCGGCGCTGCAAATCGGTCGTGGCGTCCGGCACGTATAACATTCCGCTGATCCAAGCGACCAAGCACGAGTTCATCGTGCCGTTGTGGGCAGCGGGGGGAACCGTGGAGATGGACCTCAATGGCAAAGTTTAGCATCGCAACACCGGCGTACACCACGTCCACCGCGTACAAGACGGTGTTAATTATCGACGCGGGAACGACCGTGCTCGCGGAATTGGAGGTCGTGGAAGCCATTATGACAGGTGCCGGATCGGTGGCTCCGGCGGATGTCGGACACCGCGCGGCGATCCAACGGCTTGACCGCACCACGACGGGGACGATCACGGCGATTGCTGCGAACAAGATGGACGCCCGCTCAAACGCCTCGGCGTTCACGGCGGCCACATCGGGTACGGCGACCGCGGAACCGACGGCGTATGTCGCCGCTGAAATCGTGATCTTCGGCTTCAACCAGCGCGGTGGGATGCGGTGGGCTGTGCCGATTGGACAGGGGATCCTCTGCACCGGCAGCACCGCGGGTGTCTCAAAGACTGGCCTCAAGGTTCTGTCCTCGGTGGCTGGATCGGTGGACGGGTCGCTAATTTGGAACGAGGCATAATCGCGTACACAGCAGGGAGAGGATGCGCTTCTCTCCTTGCTGTTGATTCTCAACTCACGACGCGAGGGAGACTGGAATGAGCAAGAAGATCGTCATCCTCGAACGGGTCAATGCGCCCAGTGACCTGAGTTTTCGGTATTGTTTCTGGGCAGATGTTCCAGCTGCCAGGCAATCGTTTTACGCCAACGCTACAGCGACGAGTGCCTTCAAGAACGCCTCTGCGGCTGAGCTCCTTTCGCTCCAAACCGGGACGGTGCTTGAAACGACCGCGGTCGCGTTTTATCCGGCGGGAACGCCTATCGCCACCATCCAAGCGGATTTGATTGCGAAGTTCAACGACTTCCAAGACTCCGTGACCAATCAGAATCAGTATGCCAAGTACGGTTCCTCCTACGATGGGACATTGTGGACTGTGCAGGGAGTCGCCTAAATGGCTGTGACAGTTGACAACATCAAGTACGCAAGCAGCGCCGCGATTACTTGCACCCTCGCATCACTCGCGTCCTCAGCGACGGTGGGGCGGCAATGCACCGTGATCGACAATACCACCAATCTCTATGACGATGTGCTCGTGATGCTGGCTGTCAAAATGTCGGCCACGGCGTTGGCGAATGATAAGGCGGTCTACGTCTACATCTTCGGGTCGGAGGATGGTACGAATTATGATCAGGATGATGGGGTTGTGGGGGCAACCGATGCCGCCTATACCGTGAACAGTCCATCGAATCTCAGGGGGCCGGTTGTCATCAACTGTCCCACCATCTCGAAGGTCTACATCAAGGCGTTCACCATCGCGCAGTTCTTCGGTGGTCGAATGCCGCGCAAGTGGGGCTTCGTCGTAGTCAACTTTACGGGACAAGCCCTCGACGCGACAGAAGCGAGCCACATCAAGACGTTCACAGGAATTACGTACACTAACACCTAATGGCCTTTGAAGATCTCGTCGGGTATCCGAGTCAAAAGCCCCCTGTGGGCGCGCAGATCGATTGGGGCAATCCCCTCTCTGCGCGCCTCGTCGGGTGTTGGTTGCTGAATGAGCATGGCGGCAAGCAACTGACAAATCTCGCGCGTCCGGCGACGTTGAACTTCGGTGGGAGTACCGTCTGGGGATTGCAACCGAGCGGCGGGACTGGGATTAAATGTGTCAATGCCGGAGATCGCGCGGATCTTACAACGCCGGCGAACATGAAGATCACCTTCCCGATTACGCTCGTGCTCGGCATGACGCAGATTGGGACTGGGAGCGCGTTCTGCGTGCTCTTCGGGGTGTCCAACAGCAACGCGGATGTTGCTCCCTACATAGCCTATGCAGTCAGCAACAATACCTCCAACAACTGGCACATCGAGGGAAATGTCGGCGGGACTTACGCTGATGCGTATACCACGGTGGCCATTGCCAATGGGTATCATTTCGTGGTCGCGGTCTTTGGACTTGGGAGCGACCTCAAACTCTACGTAGATAACGTGGATCTCACGCTCAACAACACCTTCCCGAGCTTGACCACTTCTGATCCGAGCTATTCTTCCACATCGCTCATCACCTTTGGGGCGATCTCGGCGGTGAATCGCAATCCGAACTCCCACTTCCATTTCGGATACATCTTTAATCGCCGAATGGCGCTCCAAGAGATCAACTACCTGTACCGCAATCCGTATGGGTTCCTGACCCCGGCAGCCACGCGGCGTCGCTTCTTCGGGGCCAATCAAGCCGCTGTGCTGACGCCTGATCTTTTGCTTCCCGCCTGGCTGGAACTGCCACGGAGTGCTGAGGTCTAATGTTGCTACTCGACGAGAATCCTCAAGTGCTGGATAACAATGCCTGGCTGCTCGCGCAGTCGGCGACGTGGCGCAATGACCCGTCCTTATTTTTCGGTGCGTTTCCCTTCACCTTCGATAAAGCGATGGTGATCACGCAACAGTATCAGCGCAATGTCGAAGGGCAGCCCGTCGGGCTGCCCGATCAAGACTTGCTCGGCCTTGAATACCTCTTCCACCCATCCACGTGGCTTCCACGAGTGCTGGCGATCATTGCCATCCAAGCCGACGCCATCAGCAGCCAAGAACAACTCGAAGGCGCCACTGACCCTAATCCGGAACAGGATGTCTTGAGCACATGGCGCAGCGAGGAACTTGCGGCATGGGTACAGGCCGTGTTCACGAAAATCGCGCAATTGGCGGATGCCATGAGCAGCGAGCAGCAATTGGAAGGTGCGCCGGATGATAAGGAAGTCCTTGATCTCCTGCAGGCGCGGTGGGTGGATGACCCGTCGTTGTGGGCGACCACCGTCTTCGCCAACTTTCCACTCCTGCAAGCCATGTATGACCAACTGCGGCTCGAAGGCACGACCGATCCGAGCGAACCGCAAGACTTGCTCACACCGACGTGGCGTGAGGATTTGCCCGCATGGGTTCAAGCGGTGTTCCCACTCATCGCCGTGCTGAGCGCTTCGATTCGTAGTCAAGCGCAGCAGGAAGGGGCGCAGGACGGTCGGCAGGAACAAGACATCCTCTCGACCTGGGAGCAGATCGCGTGGATTTTTCAGAACCTCCCAGTCGCCAACCCCTACCTCGACGCCATGTTCTCCGCGATTGACACGCTGCTCAAAGCCGAAGGCGCACCGGCAGGAGTGGAGGATCAAGACCAATGGAATAAGTGGCAGGTCGAAGATTTGGCCGCGTGGCTCCAAGCGACTCTCGCCGTCATCGCCGCCTTCCCGTCAGCATCCGCACAGCAGAAACTTGAGGGAGCGCAGGACGGCCTTGAGCCGGTGGATGTATTAGCCCGATGGGCAGATGATCCGTCCGCATGGTTTCAGATTGTCCTTGCCGCCATTATCTTATTCCCGTCCGACATGGTGGAGGAAGTCTTGCCGGGTGCGACGGATCCCTCGGAGCAAGTGGATCTCCTGGCCCGATGGCTGGATGACCCGTCAGCGTGGTTTCCATCGGTCACAGCGGCCTTGCTGCTCTTTCGTGCGATGGCGGATCAGGCGCGTGTTGAAGGAGCTCCTGATGGACTCGACGAACAATCGGTGGCGTTCAAGTGGCTCGACGATCCATCGGCCACCTTGACCGCCGTGTTCGCCACGCTGCCACTATTGCAGGCCATGTACGACCAGACGCGGCTCGAGGGCGCGCCGGACGGTCGTGAAGAGGTCTCCGTCGTGGACAGGTGGCTCGACGACCCGTCCGCGCTCACCGCGACCTTCGCGCTGATCGCGCAGCTCGCGCCAGTCTTCGACGCGATGCGACTCGCCGGGGCGACGGATCCACAGGAAGCGGCTGAGGCGGTGGTGGCGTCGCTGCACGAGATCGGCTGGATCAATGCGATCCTCACGCCGACGTTCGACATCACCTTGATGGCTGGGATCGTGGCGCTTGCCGCGATGCAGGTGGCGCTCCCGGATCCGGAGCTCTTCTCGGTACTCGACGCCTTCATCGCGGCCGTCGTGATCACCGCGACGTCGAAGTACATCGCGGTCTCCGGCGCGATGGCGACGCCGGCCGGAGCATCCAGCGCTGCAGGGTTCGCTGCCGGCGGATCCGGCGTGGCGGCGACAGCGGCCAGAGCATCGGGCGCTGACGGCAAGCAAGCGGGAGGAAGTAGCGCCTCCGGATCCGGCGCCGGCGGCAGCGTGGCGAGCCTGAAACCATAGGAGCATCGATGCCTTTTCTGGCGAGCAAGCGCACGACTGAGCAGTACAAGGTAACGCTCAAGGATGAGACCGGTACGGCCATCCCGAAAGCCAACGTCTCGAGCTTCAAGCTGACGTTATTCAACCTGGATGACGATGCGAAGACGATCATCAACGCCCGCACTGCCCAGGAGCAGGTGCCGTTCACCGGCGACATCGCAATGGACACCACGAGCGGCCTGGTCACCTTCACGATGACGCCGAACGACAATCCCATCCTGACGACGCTCCGGTACGAGCGGCACGGGATCGTCTACGACGTCACGCTGGCCAACGGCAAGCGCGTTGTCTGGGAGGATGAGATCCGCGTCGAGGATAAGGATAAGGTGAGCTGAGCTGATTCATCGGAGGACCAATGCTTGAGAAGCTGATCGCCTTGCTGCCGGCAGGAGGCAGCGTCATTGCGCTGATCATCGTAGTGAAGCTGTTCCTTGATCACATACGGGAATTCAACAACAAGCTGCAGGCGATTGCGAATGACTGCCATGTCTACTCCCAGCAGTCCCAGAAGCTGTACCAGGAGCAGATGCAGAACATCGTCAATGGGTTCGTGAGCGAGTCGACGCACACGCGGGAAGTCATCCAACGACTCGATAGCTCCGTGCAGGAACTCTCCCGGACGATCGCCAGGACGTGAGATGACAGGCACTCCACCAGAAGATCGCGTGAGGCTGTGGCCCGCCATGTTCGTGGGAGGCCATGAAATATCGCTGGAGGTAGAGATCCATGGGGCGTGGGTGGACGGGACATACGAACCGGCCGGCGAGCGGACCCCGGCGGTCGAGCACGTAATGCGGTTGCTGTACGATCTCGCGCTGCAGCACCGCAAAAAGCAACAGGAGGGGAGAACATGAGACGCATCGGATGGGTTGTACTGGTGGGGGTCGCGCTGCTGACCGCAGTGGGGTGCCGCGTCGTCAACGACGCGCAATCGGGGATGGCGGCGCACCAACAGGAGATTCAAGCGCAGACCGGGCAGATCGTCGGCAGTACGGTGGACCTGGCGTTCCCTGCCGCGCACGCGCCGGCGATGCTCGCCATCGGCTGGATTCTCGCGTGGTGGTTCGGCCGCAAGGATCGGCTGGCGAGCAAGGGCAAGAGTGAGATCCCGGCACTCGGATGGCTCGGGGCCAAGGTACCAGTGCTCGAGGCGTTCGTTCAGCACGCAGCCGATGTCTTCCATGGCACGCTCAACATCGTCGGATCGAACGGGACACCACTGAATAGCGCCTGGAAATATTTTGCGACTGGCGTGATCGCCCTGCTCGCTGGGGCGGCCGCGAACCCTGGAGTACAGGCCTGGGTCGCCCATAACGGGCTCGCAACACTGGCCGTAACGGCCGCGGGATCCGTGATCACCGCGCTTCACACCGGCATCGATCCGATCAAGCCGGTGGACGTCGGGGCGCCAGCGACACCGTCATCGGCGTAATAATTAGGACACGCTTCACCGCCCCCGGGCCTGGATCCCTGGGGGCGTTTTTTGTGCCCATCAGTGTGCCCAAAAGTAGGTCGATTCTGTTCTGTCAATATGGATCAACTAGAACCACTGAACCTACTGTACCGTCGAATCTCAGACGGTGAAGACCGCAGATACCGTAACTGCCGTGATTTCTGCATGTTGCAGGTTTGGGGCATGTTTCGGTTCGAATCCTAGTCCGCCAGCCACCCCCTCGCATCGAAATCAGCGTCGAGGAAATGAAAGAGTCCTGATTCTCCGTCGAGAATTAGGACTGTTCACATCTAGCGATGTGTTCGCTGGTTAGGGCGTACCTTGGGCTTACTCGTACAACACGTCGACCTCTCTGCTTAGCCCTCGTCGGCGAAATGGCCAGCCTCCGTCGAGAAATAGGCCTCCTGGACCTCTCTTCCTCTCTAAATCTGCGTCCCCGGTTCTTGAGCGATTAGAAGCCAAATTCGTCATCCGGTGGCTTCTGATCACTTCCCGGACTGGCTGCTAATGCGCATCTGGAGCCAACTCTGGGGCACCTCTCTGCGCTACGACAGAGAGGGGGAGGTGACATCAACCGAAGTCGCACTATCCTGAGAGACATGCCGTATTATAATGGGGTAGTGGCATAGGGATTCAGTGTTAGGTAGGAGGCTGCTTCATGGACGTAGGTGCACCTGTCCAGCACATCAAGAAGGCAAGGGGATGATCCCTATCCGCCGTCTCAACCATGCAGTGCTCTACGTTTCGGATCTGGCGCGTTCAGTCACGTTCTATACCGGCGTGTTCGGGTTTACGGTGATCGCGCGGGAAGGGCCCATGGCTTTCCTCCGGACCATACACTCCGAGAACCACCATGATCTGGGCCTGATGGAGCTCGGTGGACGCGCTCCTCGGCCGCCGAAGGGCAGCACAGGGCTTTATCATCTAGCCTGGGAGCTTCCAAACATTAAGGATCTGGCAGCTGCCCGCGAGGAGATCGTGAAGGCCGGAGCGTTTATCGGAGAGAGTGACCACGGGGCGACCAAGTCAGTCTACGGGGCGGATCCGGATGGCAATGAATTCGAGTTGATGGTGCTGCTGCCCAAAGCAGAGTGGGGGCGGTATGAATCCGCCGCTCCCATCATGCCGTTAGATTGGAACCGCGAACTGAAACGGAAGTAAACAGAGGACAATCCAATGGCATACGTTCCGAAGATTCTGGCATTTGCGGGAAGCACCCGCACCGAGTCGTTCAATAAGAAGCTGGTGAAGGTCGCCGTGGCCGGAGCCAAGGCGGCCGGGGCTGACGTGACCTACCTGGACCTGCGCGATCTGCCCATGCCGCTCTACGATGGCGATCTGGAGGCGAATGAGGGTATTCCTCCTAATGCTAAGAAGTTGAAAGAATTCCTACTAGCGCATCAAGGGCTCCTCATTTCGGCTCCCGAGTACAACAGCGGCATCTCCGGTGTGCTGAAGAATGCGATTGACTGGGCGTCCCGCTCGGCTTCGGGCGAAGCCCCGCTAGCGTGTTTTGTTGGCAAGGTCGCCGCCCTCATGAGTGCGTCGCCTGGAGGTTTGGGTGGGTTGCGCAGCCTGGTGCAGGTCCGGTCGATCCTGAGCAACATCCACGTGTTGGTGCTGCCGGAGCAAGTCGCGGTACCTCGGGCGCACGAAGCGTTCAACCCGGATGGAACGCTCAAGGATCCAAAACAGCACACATCCATCGAGAAGCTTGGCCGTGATCTTGCCGCGATCTTGATGAAGCTGAACAGGAAAGATTGACCATGGCGGGAGTGTTGAAATCACGAACGCTGATGAAAACCATTGCAGTGTTTCCCGCCAAGCGCGACGTGAAACTGATCACGAGCAACCCACCCAAACTCGAACATCCCACACAGGTCAAGCTCCGGATACTGGAGATCGGCATCTGCGGCACCGACAGAGAGATCTGTGCCTTTCAGTATGGGACGCCGCCACCGGGGGCAGACCATCTTGTCATCGGACACGAGTCTCTCGGTGAAGTCGTTGAAGTCGGCTCAGCGGTCTCCCGTGTGAAGGTCAGAGAGCTCGCGGTCTTACGGGTGCGTCGTCCCTGTCCGCATGCGACTTGTGTCGCGTGTCGAGAGGGCAGGCAGGACTTCTGCTACACGGGAGATTTTACGGAGCGCGGGATTAAAGGCGCACACGGATTTCTCACCGAGTTTGTCGTGGACGATGAGCGGTACATGAATCCGGTCCCCGCCGCATTGCGTGACGTCGCCGTCCTCGTGGAGCCATTAGCGATTGGAGAGAAGGCGATCCTCCAACTCTGGCAGGTGCAGCAGCGTCTCCCATGGGCGTGTCCGGTGGCTCCAGGCAAGCCCCCAGCCGTGTGCCATAAGGCCGTGGTGCTCGGCGCTGGACCCGTGGGATTATTGGGAGCGATGGCGCTTATCGCGAATGGATTTGAGACGTGGATCTATTCTCGAGAGCTTCCGACTGGTCCGCAGGCGACCTTCGCCCATGCGATTGGTGCCACCTATGCCTGTTCACAGACTGAGACGCCTGAGCAGTTAGCCGACCAGCTCGGCAACATCGATCTCATCTATGAAGCGACTGGGGCGGCACAGATTTCCTTTCAGCTGATGGAGGTCCTCGGAACTAACGGGGTCTTCGTCTTCACCGGGATTCCGGGACGGAAGAGTTCCATCGAACTCGATGCCGACCGTATCATGCGCAACCTTGTGCTGAAAAACCAGATCGTCTACGGCACGGTTAACGCCGGCCCCCACGCCTTCGAGGCAGCCATCAAGGACCTCGGTACGTTCATGCAACGCTGGCCCGATGCGGTGCGATCACTGATCACCGGCCGCTACCCAATCGAGCAAGCTCGGGAGCTGCTCCTGGGTCCGCCGAGTGGTATGAAGAACATCATCATAGTGAACGGGGTACGATGACCAACACGCTGCGCAGCCACGCGATACGACGACGCGCAAGAGCCACCCACCTCATCGACATCTCCGTGATGCTCCACGCGGACATGGTCCACTGGCCCGGCGACCCATCGGTGGTCATCACGCGAACCTCCGATATCGCCCGCGGCGATTCCGCGACCGTCTCGAGACTATCCATGGGGTCGCATACCGGCACCCATATGGATGCCCCGCGACATTTCATCCGAGGAGGGAAGGGGCTGGATGACATGCCGCTTGAGACCACCGTAGGACCGGCACGCGTAATCGCGATCCGCAACGCCAACGTGATTACCCCTGAGGAGTTGCGCCAGCACCGGATCCGACGAGGCGAGCGGATCCTGTTCAGGACGAGGAACTCCACGCGTTGTTGGAAGGCCGATCGCTTCGTTAAGGATTTCGTCTCTCTCGCACCTGAGGCGGCACGTTTCCTGGCGCAGTGCTGTGTGAGGATGGTGGGGGTCGATTACCTCTCGGTCGGGAGTTACCGTCAGCGCAATGGGGCCGAAGTGCACCGGATTCTGCTGGGGGCGGGCATATGGATTCTCGAAGGATTGAACCTATCACATGTGCGCCCCGGTCCGTACGAACTCCTGTGCCTTCCGCTCAGAATATTTCAGAGTGATGGAGCGCCCGCTCGAGCGATCCTTCGGCCAATCTCACACCTCAGCCGTTAACGAGGAGGAGAGACATGACACTTGTGAAACGAGAGTTCGGCATCGTGGGTCTCGGTCGGATGGGGGGTAACCTATCGCTGCAGGCGCTGGAGAAGGGCATGCGCGTGGTGGGGTTCGAGATCAAGACACCTTCAGCAGAACTCACCAAGGCGGGGTTGGTGGTGGTTCGGACCCTGGCGGATTTTCGCACCCAGCTCTCGCCGCCGCGGGTGGTCTTCCTCTATATCCCAGCCGGCCCGCCGGTGGATCAGCTGCTGGATGATCTGGCTGGGCATCTTGAGGCCGGCGACGTCCTAGTCGATGGCGGAAACTCCTATTGGGGTGATTCCATCCGACGCCACCGGCGGCTTGCCTCCAAGGGGATACAATTGGTCGACTTAGGAACCAGCGGCGGTGTGGACGGAGCTCGTCGCGGCGCGTGTTTCATGGCCGGTGGGGAATCGGGTGCGATCGCACGGGTCGAACCGCTGCTCCGCGAGCTGGCCATTCCCGATGGCTATGTCCATGCGGGTCCGCCTGGGGCGGGGCACTTCACGAAGCTCGTGCACAATGGCATCGAGTTTGGCATGCTGCAGGCGATTGGCGAGGGGATCGATCTGCTCGAGCACTACCGCGATCAGCTACCCGTTGCCGATATCTTGCGCTGCTGGCGCCATGGCTCCGTCATTCGCTCATGGCTCATCGACCTGATGGAAGCCGCCTACCGCTCGGAGGGCGGTCTGGAGCCCGTTCCGCCCTATGTCGAGGACACCGGCGAGGTGAACTGGCTCGTGAATGATGCGATCCGGATGGAAGTACCGGTGCCCGTGATTGCCCAGTCCGTGATGCAACTCTTCACCTCTCGCGATGACAAAAAATATTGGGCTCGCGCCATCGCGATGATGCGCCACGGCTTTGGCGGACATCCCTTTGGTCCTGATGCCGGGATCGTCCGTGAACGCCGCGAAGGGCGCGTAGGCGATTTCGTGCAGGACGGCGGACATGCCTAGAGACATCCCGGTCGGCAATGGTTCGTTGTTGATCGCGTTTGACCGCGACTACCTCATTCGGGACATCTATTTTCCTCACGTGGGCCTGGAGAACCACTCGGTCGGCCATCCTTTCCGCTTTGGCATCTGGGTGGACGGACAGTTTAGTGAGATGGGACCCGAGTGGCAGAAAACCTTGCGCTATCTCGAGGACACCGTCGTGACGGAGGTAACCGCCACACACGATCGCTTGCAATTGGAGCTCATCTGCCACGACGCCGTCGATTTCCACCTCAATATCTACGTGAAAGAAATTGTCGTGAAGAACCTGGCGAACACACCTCGCGAGGTACGTCTCTTCTTCAGCCACGACTTCCACATCTCCGGCACGGAGGTGGGTGATACCGCGAACTACGATCCCCGCAACCAGGCGCTGATCCACTACAAAGGGAAGCGGTACTTTCTGATGAACTGCTGCGATCCCACTAAATGCGGTGTCGAGCACTTCGCGTGCGGATTGAAAGAGACACAAGGACTGGAAGGCACCTGGAAGGATGCGGAGGATGGGGTGCTCTCAGGCAATGCCATCGCGCAGGGCTCGGTTGATTCCACTATTGGCATCACCATCTCCCTGTCGGCCAATGGCAGCGCCACGGCGCACTACTGGATGTGCGCGGGCACCACCTACCATGAGGTGGTGAAACTCAACCAGGTCATTCGCGAGAAAACGCCGGCGGAACTGCTCAAACGGACCGCGAACTATTGGAGACTGTGGGTCACGACGGAATTGCGGAAGGGGTGTGACCAGCTTCCACCGAAGGTGCTGCGGTTGCTCACACAGAGTCTGCTGATTCTGCGCACACAACTTGATCATGACGGAGCGATTATCGCCGCGAATGACACCGATATTTTCGTCTTCTCACGCGACACCTATTCCTACATGTGGCCCCGTGACGGCGCCTTCGTCGCCTCTGCCCTGATTCGCGCCGGCTACTCCGAGGCTTCCCGCCGCTTCTTCACCTTCTGCCACTCCATCATTAATCCCGATGGGTATTTCTTCCACAAGTACAGCCCGGATGGTTCCGTGGGGAGTTCCTGGCATCCGTGGTGGCGGGATGGGCATCACGAGCTACCGATTCAGGAAGACGAAACCGCCTTAGTCCTCTGGGCGCTGTGGCAGCATTTCGAGCGATTCCACGACGTGGAATTTATCAAGCCGCTCTATCGCGACCTCATCATCAAACCTGCGGAATTCCTGGTGCGCTTCCGGGATGAGCCGACGAAGCTACCGCAAACGTCGTATGACTTGTGGGAGGAACGCCGCGGGGTGCACACCTTTACGGTGGCCGCAGTCATTGCGGGGCTTCGCGCCGCAGCGCGCTTTGCACAGGCGTTTGGTGAGCACGACTTGGCGACGAAGTATCGTGCAACCGCTCAGGAGATGGTGAAGGCTATGCGGCTGCACCTCTTCCACCGCGACCTCAACCGGTTTGCCAAATGCGCCTCACCGAAGCCCTCCGGCGGCTACGATCTCGACATGACGATTGACGCCAGTCTCTTCGCGCTCTGGTATTTCAAGGTGTTTGAGCCGCTGGATCCAATGGTTACCTCAACCATGCAGGCAGTCTATGATCGACTCTGGGTCAAAACAACGGTGGGTGGGCTGGCCCGCTACGAACGCGATACCTACCATCAGGTGGATGGGAACGATTTAGAGCGCGTGCCCGGCAACCCATGGTTCATTTGTACGCTCTGGTGGGCGCAGTATCTGATCGCCAGAACGCCCAACGGCGCAGATCTCAACGCCGCCCTCCAGATGCTTGA
>Ga0209515_10003963_pt1 | contig 20461 bp, 18 predicted proteins | sample Subgroupgradi54m_FD_187454 | JGI IMG/M metagenome (GOLD analysis project Ga0209515, IMG submission 187454) | Subsurface groundwater microbial communities from S. Glens Falls, New York, USA - GMW60B uncontaminated upgradient, 5.4 m (SPAdes)... ...
CTCCGGGCTCCGTCACGACGGTCGATGGCTTCTCGAAGACGATGCACAACCGCTGGAACCAGGATATTCCGCCCGCGGTCACGGTCCGTGAGGGCCGGGCGGTCCAGTTCCTGTGCCGGGACGCCCTCGATATCGGCACGGCGGCCCAGACGCTCACGCCCAGCGGTATCCTCACGCTCGATCTCGGGAAGGTGCATCCGCTCACGGGGCCCGTCTCCGTCGAGGGCGCGAAGCCCGGGGACGTCCTCGAAGTCGAGATCCTCGACGTCGCACCGCTCGTGGACTTCGGATACGTCACCATCGGGCCGGCCCTGGGGCTGTTCGGGGGCCTCCGGCCCGATATCCTCGCGCCGTTCCACCAGTTCACCGAGGCCTCCCAGCTCAGCGACCCGAATCCCGGCAAGGTTCCCGGCGCCCTTCCCGAGGATCAGCCGTACAATTCCGGTTCGCCGTTCGTCCAGCTCTTCACGTTCGATAAGGGACAGCGGACGGGCTTCGCGCAGTTCGTCGGCAAGGACACCGGAAAAAAGGCGAAGATCCCGATCGCGCCGTTCATGGGCGTCTACGGCGTCGCGCCGCTGCGGAAGGGCATGTACCGAACCGTCCCGCCCAACGTCAACGGCGGAATGGGCGGCAACATGGACATCAAGCAGTTCACCAAGGGCTCGAGACTCTATTTCCCCGTCCTCACCGAGGGCGCGAAGTTCTCCGCCGGCGACGGCCACATGGCGCAGGGCGACGGGGAAGTGTGCGTGACCGCCATCGAGACGCTGATGGCTGTCACCTGCACCTTCAGGATCATCAGGGACACCATCATCGAGTCTCCGCGGGCGATCGTGCCGGCGGCCGACCCGACCTCGGCCGGGCTGACCCCGGCGATGCTGGCGAAAGGCTTCTACCACACGACCGGCGTGGGGCCGGATCTGATGGAAGACGCGAAGCGGGCGGTGCGGGACATGATCGAATGGCTGGTCGTGGACCAGGGCCTGAGCCTCCACGAGGCCTATGCCATCTGCAGCGTGGCGGGGGATCTGAAGATCAGCGAAGTGGTGGATATCCCGAACTGGATCGTGTCGATGACGGTTCCCCGCGGCATCTTCGAGTAGGCCGTCGCCGGGTTCCGTCACCGCTGTCCCCCGGCGCCCGGGTCCGGCGATCTCGCGGACGCGGGCCCGGCGGCGGCGGCCGAGTCGGCGAGGGGTGTCCTGCTATCGCCTGTCGCGGAACGTCGGCGCCGGCGACGGGGCCGCGCGGTATCGGCGCCTCTCCCGGAAGCACCTGGAGGCCGTGCGGGCGCAGTCGCCGGGAAGCGTCGAAGCGCGAGCCGCGGACGCGCTGCTGGAGGCGCTGCGCCAGCCCGGGCAGCCCTGATGCCGGGGGCTGGCGGCCGGTCGTCACGGCGGCGGGGCCGCCTTGCGAGGTGGGGAGTCGCAGTGTATCTTCACCCCACGTTCACGGAACGCCTTGCTCGCGAGGATTGAGTCCGTTGATCACGCTGCTGTCCTTCGTCTCACTGGGGTTCTTTCTCGGGATGCGTCACGCCACCGATCCCGACCACGTCATCGCCATCAGCACCATCGTGAGCCGTCAGCGGACGATGTGGAGCGCCGCCGCGATCGGCACGGTGTGGGGGATCGGGCACACGCTCACGATCGTCGTCGTGGGCGGCGCCATCATCGTCTTCAGCGTGGTGATCCCGCCGCGCCTCGGGCTCTCGATGGAGATGGCCGTGGCCCTGATGCTGGTCGTCCTGGGCCTGTGGAACCTGACGGGCGTGCTCCAGTGGGTCCAGGGGCTCTTCACCCCGGGCCGGGCGGGAGGCTTGCACGCCCACGCCCACAGCCACGGCGACTACAGCCACAGCCACCCGCACGGGCATGAGCTCGACAGCCACGGCCACGGGGAGGACGAGACGCCGCAGGCGTGGCTGGACCGGCAGCTCGGCCGCCTGGGCATCTACCAGATCGCCCGCCCGCTCGTCGTCGGCGTCGTCCACGGGCTGGCGGGGTCGGCGGCGATCGCGCTCCTCGTCCTGGCGACGATCCGCAACCCGTGGCTGGCGATCACGTACCTGCTGCTCTTCGGCCTCGGCACCGTCGCGGGCATGATGCTGATCACCGTCGCGATCGCGGCGCCGCTGGCGTACGGCGCGAACCGGTTCGGGCGATTGGGCCGGCCCCTCCGCCTGGCCTCGGGCCTCCTGAGCCTCGGGTTCGGGCTCTTTCTCGTGTACCGGATCGGGTTCGTGGGGGGGCTTTTCACGGGTCACCCCCGCTGGGTTCCGCAGTAACGGGCGCCGGCCGCTCAAAAAGGTGCAGATGCGAGGCGGCGACCGAGCCAACGACGCAGATGCGCTTTTTTCAGCGGCCGGCGAGGCATTGACACTCGACCCGGGGCGAGTATAGTGCGGTCCCATCACCGCTGGCCGCCGGTGTCGGCGCGGCGGTCTCTGCCGTGTGGGCTTGGCCGGGTCCCTCGGCGGGGGAGGTCCGATGACTCGTGGAAGGGCGTTCCTGGGCGGCGTGTTGGTGCTGGGGCTCGGTGGGGTCCTGGCCTTCGCGGTCGTCCACGAGACCACCGTCAGCCGCGCGGCGGCGCCCCGCCCGGTCCTGCCCAGCGCCCCGCGCCCCGCGCTCACCGCCGCCGAGGAGGCCTACGCGGCGGCGTTGTGGCCGATCCACAGCGAGGTGAAGGTGAGCGCCCTCCGGATGACCTTCGGGGGCCTGTCCTACAAGATGAAGGAGATCGACCGCGCCACCCTCAGGGCACGCGTCGAGGCGGCGCGCCAGACCTACCACAAGGCCGCTCTCCGCATCCGCGCGCTGCCGCCGCCGCCGTCGCTCCAGAAGGTCCACGCGGAGTACGCCGAGGCGGTCCAGCTCTACGAGCAGTCCGCCGCGGAGATGGAAAAGGTGTTCAAGGACGGACGGGACGACCATCTGCTGGCCGCCTATCCCCTGAGCCGGGAGGCGGGCGAGAAGATGCTGCGGGCCGGCGACGTGCTGTGGCCCGGCGAGTACGTCCCGAACTGATGGGTCGACGACCCGGAAAGGGAGGCGAGGCGCCCAGGAGCTGCGAGTGAAGTCGAACTGATCTTCCAACTTGTTCCAGCGAGGGACGACGATGAGCAAGCGAGTCAGAGTCCTGATGTTCCTGGCGCTGCTGGCGGTGGTCCTGCCCATGGGCGTGACGACGACCGCCCCCGCCCAGGCGCCCCAGTACTCGGTGTGGCTGGTGGAGAGCAGCCGCTTCATGGGCGTGCCGTTCGGCGCGTTCATGCCCGACCGGGCCTTCGTGCCGGGCAGCACCAACCCGATGAACAACATCAACACGGTCGACCTTCCCGTGAACATCGGCGTCATCAAGGGCGGGAAGGACGTCGTGCTGTACGACGCCGGCTGGAAGCAGCAGGATTACCTGAAGATGACGGGCAGCGCGCACTGGGCGCCGCTCCCGCAGCAGCTCGCGCAGCTCGGCATCAAGGCCACGGACGTCACCAAGATCGTGATCGGCCACGGCCACTGGGACCACGCCGGACAGCTCTCCGATTTCCCGAACGCCATCCTCTACGTGCAGCGCGAGGAGCTCCGCGGGATCGAGTGGGCGCTCAACTACCCGAACCCGCACATCAGCGCGGTCAACACCTCGCCGGGCGGCTGCGCGCGCACGCCGGCCTGCGGCTATCCGCCGCTGACGCTCAACGAGATCTACGGCAAGGTGCTGGCCGGCAAGGCCGTGATCGTCGACGGCGAGATGGAGGTCGCCCCGGGCCTCATCATCCACCCGGCGTTCCGCGCGCACACGGCGGGCTCCCAGCTCCTCGAGGTCAACACCGCCATCGGCAAGATCGTCTTCGGCAGCGACGCCTACTCGGACTGGGAGGCCATCCGCGACTGGATGATCGCCAACCCGCAGCAGACGGACACGGTCCAGCAGTTCCTGGCGTACGAGAAGTGCTACAAGATCACGGGCGGCTACCAGAACTGCGTGGCCGCGCACGAGCCGCTGTCCTACACGGACAAGTACCCGCTCACGAAGAACTCCTGGGTCGGCCCGAACGGCTCGCGGGCGGCCGAGATCACTCTCGCCCCCGGGGAGAAGTCGCGCAAGCCGTAGTGCCCGCTCCGGTCCCGACGTCGCGCGCGAGGAGCCCACGCCTCACCGGGCTCCTCGCGCTTCTGCTCCTCGCCCTCGGCCCGGCCGCCGCGCGGGCCCACGACCCGAGCGCGTGGGGTGGGCTCTTCCGCTCCCGTGACGCCGGCGCCACCTGGTTCCCCGCCACCCAGGGGCGCTTCGTGAGCGGCGCCATCGCGCTGGCGATCAGCCCCACCGACGTCACGCACCTCCTGCTCGCGACCGACACCGGCCTCCTGCGGTCACGCAACGCCGGGCGCGACTGGACCGTCGAGGCGCCCACCGTGCTCCTGGGGGCTGTCCTCGCGGTCGCGTTCGACCGCGACGGGCTCCGATCGCTGGCGTCGACGGCCCTCGGCATCTACCGGGCCGACGACGGCGTGGCGTGGCGTCAGGTGCGCGCCCCCGATGGCCTGGCGCCGGCCCGCGCGATCGTGCCGGGCGGAGCGGCCGGAAGGGTCTACGTCGCCGGCTTCAACGGGCTCGCGCGGAGCGAGGACTGGGGCGGGTCGTGGGCGAGCGCGGCCGAGGGCCTGCCCGAGACGCCGGTCACGTCGCTCACGGTCGTTCCCGGATCCCCGGACGCCGTCTACGCGGTCGCCGGCGGCCGCCTGATGGCGAGCGCCGATGCCGGCCGAACCTGGCAGCCCCGTGACAGCGGCCTGCCCGCCGGCGCCGTCGACGCGGTGGCCCTGGACTCGCGCGAGGCGCGGCGCCTCTGGGCCGCGGGCGCCGACCGCCTGTTTGACAGCGAGGACGCCGGGACGAGCTGGCGGCCGGTCGGCCGTCCGCTCGTCGAGCCGAGCACCACGGTGCGCGGGATCGCCGTCTCGGTGTCCAGGACCGCGATCGTGCTCGCGACCGATCGCGGCCTCTATCGCAGCGCGGACCGCGGCGAGCGCTGGGAGTTGCTCGCCGAGAACCTGCCGGTGCACCTGGAAGCGGGGCTGCTCGTCCGCGACCCCACCGATCCCGCCACGCTCTACGCGGGCTTCGCCCTGACACCGTACACCGAGATGTGGCGGCTGGCGGCGGAGGGCGGGAACCTCCTCGGGCGCCTGGACTGGGTGAGCCTCGCGGGCGGCGTGGTCTTCCTGATCGTCCTGGGTCTCGGCTCCGCGATGCTGCTCCGGCGGCTCGCGCGCTACTACCGGGCGCCGGCGCCGCTGAAGCGGGGCGGGCGCGTCGGAGAGACGGCGCGGTGAGCGCGGGGGCTTTCGCCAGGGCCGGGGTCGGCCGGCGCTGGCTCTGGGTCGCGGCCGCCGTGCTCGTGGTCGTGGCCGCCGGCGTCGGCGGCTGGCGGTGGTGGACCCACCGTGGTTTCGTGGAGTACCGGATGCTCCGGGAGACGGACATTCCCACCGCCGTCGCCGTCGCCCCCGACGGCACCGTCTGGTTCACGATCGAGCTCGCGGACGCGATCGGCCGGCTGCGGGACGGGCGGATCGAGCGCCTGCCCAAGGGCAAGCAGAACGTCGAGCCGATGGGCCTCGCCGTCGACGCCGAGGGCAACGCCTGGTTCACCGACAGCCCCGCCCGCGCGATCTCGCGTATCTCGCCGGCCGGCGCGATCACCTCGTACCCGCTCGCGACGCCGATCGCCAGGCTCGCGCGGCTCACGCTCGCGCCCGACGGCGCGGTGTGGTTCGCCGACGGCACCACGTTCAGCATCACGCGACTCAAGGAGGGCGTCTTCACGCGCCACGAGCTGAGCTCCTTCCGCGCGGGTCCCTTCGGCGTCGCGGTGGATCGGCAGGGCACCGCGTGGGCCACGCTCCAGAACGTGAACCGGCTGGCGCGGATCGCCCCAGGCGGCGAGCTGGCCGAGATCGACGTGCCGACGCGGGCGAGCAACCCGACCGACGTCGCAGTCGACGCGAGCGGCGCCGTGTGGTTCCTCGAATTCCGCGCCAACAAGGTCGGGCGTTACGCGGAGGGCCGCTTCACCGAGTTCAAGGTGCCGACGCCGCGCGCGGGCCTGACCGCGATCGCGACCGCCCCCGACGGCGCCGTGTGGTTCACGGAGCTGCGCGCCCACGGGCTCGGGCGCCTGCGCGACGGCGTGATGACCGAGTTCCGCGTGCCCCGTGGCGACGCACGCCCCTTCGGCATCGCCGTGGACCGCGTCAACAACGTCTGGTACACCGACCTCGCCGGCTACCTGGGGATGCTCTCGGCCGCCCGCGCCACCGCGCGCTAGCCCATGTTTCCCCTGTTGAGCAGGGGCGCGACGTGTAAGTACGCGAACTGACGAGAGTGGGAGCGCGCTCGCGCCAAAACTGTAGTGACAGAAGTGCTGTAAATATTTCTTGATCTCCGAAGGTGGCTCCTCCTATTGTGCGGTGACAGGAGGAGCCGATGTTTCTGCGCACCGTGAAGGCGGCTGGAGGCAAAGGTGTCCAGCACGAGTATGTCCGCCTTGTCGAAGCCTACCGAGAGGACGGCCGAACCAAGCAGCGCGTGGTGTGCAATCTCGGCCGCAAGGATCTCCTCGCCGCCCACCTTGATGCGCTCATTCGTCTGCTGCGCGGGGAACGGGTTCCGCGCGCCGCGCTGCGCCTGGGCGCGGTGCAGGCGACCGGCGCGTGGGACTGGGGCCCGATGTTGGTGGCGCGGACCCTCTGGCGGGAGCTGGGTCTCGACGCGATTCTCGACGGCCAGGGTGGCCGGGGGTCGGGCGACGGCCGGGCCTTGGCGGACCGCGCCCTGGTGCTGGTGGCCAATCGGCTGTGCGCGCCGATGAGCGAGCACGGCCTGGCGCGGTGGTTGGAGACCGACTTCGTCTGCGATCGCCAGGGCCGGCGGTGGGTGCCCGCTTGGCGGGACGACGCCGAGCGCCGGGCCAGCCGCCTGCCGCGCGGGCGCGTCGAATTGCGCCAGCTCAAGCAGTGGGACCGGACGCTCGACCAGCTCTATGCGCGGAAAGCGCAGATCGAGCAGGAGCTTTATCTCCGGCTGCGCGATCTCTTTTCGCTCAAGGTCGACCTCGCGCTGTACGATCTGACCTCGACGTACTTCGAGGGCCAAGGGCCGCCGACACTCGGCGCGCACGGCCACAGCCGCGATGGGAAGCCCCGCAACCGCCAGGTGCTGGTCGGCGTGGTGATGGTCGACGGCTGGCCGATCACCCACCACGTCTTTCACGGCAGCGACCGAGACGCCACGACGGTGCCGCAGGTGCTGGAGGATCTCGAGCAACGCTTCGGCCTGCGGCGCGTGGTGTTCGTGGGCGACCGCGGGATGGTGACATCGGCAAATCTCGCGCTTCTCCGGGCGCGCCGGCAGGGGTACATCGTCGGGCTCAATCGCCGCCGGCGCGAGGACGTCTACCGCTACATCGAGCGCGCCACGGGCCCGTGGACCGACTGTCCAGTCGGGATCACGGCGCGCGAGAAGGCGGCGCCGCCGAAGACCCGGGTCCAAGAGGTCGCGACCGACCACTCCGGAGTCCGCGTCTTTGTCGTGCAGAGTGAGGAGCGGCTCGCCTACGAGCGCACGCAGCGCCTGAAGGCCATGGCCCGCGTCCGCCGGGAGCTGGAAGCGCGCGAGCGGCGCATCGCACGGGGACACCTCAAGCGGCCGGCCCAGATCGGCGCCGCCGCCGCGCGGATCCTCGGCCGCTCCCACGGCTACCGCTACTACGACTGGACGTATAGCGACGGGCGCTTCCGCTTCTTCGAGCACCCGGTGAATCTCAAGCGGGAGCACGCGTACGAAGGCACGTACGTCATCCAGACCGAGGAGCCGAATCTGACGCCCGTCGAGGCGGTGACGATCTACAAGGAGCTCAGCGAGGTCGAGCGCGCGTTTGCCACTCTCAAGGATGTGATCGAGATGCGGCCGATCTACCATCAAACCGACGCCCGCGTCCACGCCCACATCTTCGTGGCGGCGCTCGCCTTCCTGCTCCACCGCGCGATCGAAAAGCAGCTCAAAGCTGCCCGGCTGGATCTCTCCGCCACCGAGGCGCTCCAGATCCTCAGCTCGGTCCGCGTCGTGGACTTCACGCTCGGAACCGGCGAGCGCAAGCGATCCGTGACGCGCGGCACTCATCGCGCCGCGCCGATCCTCAGCGCCCTGCACATCACCGACCTCGATCCCCCGACGGCGCCCGGGAAGGCCGAGACGGTCGCGTGATGACAATCCTCTAACTCGGCCCTCGAAATTTCAGCCACTTACAGGTCGAAAAGGGGAACATGGGCTAGTGGTCTTCGCCGACGTCGGCGTCAGCGGGCTCGACGGACACGCGCGGGCGGGCGCGGAGGTCGAGATGGCGCCGCTCGCCCACCGGGCGCGGCGCGCGGAAGACCGGACGCTCCGCGTCGGCCAGCTCCAGGCGCCGCGGCGCGGGAACGGCGGCGGGCGCGGCCACCCGCACGCGCGGGGCGCGGAGGCCGTCGACGGAGCCGGCGGGATCGAACGTCACCGCGCCCGGCATGAGCGGGTTGGCGAAGTCGAGCGACACGTAGAGCAGGAGAGCCAGGCGCCGGCGGACCATGTCTCTCCCGCCCCCGCCGGCCTCAGACCGCGATGAAGTTCTGGTAGGGCGCCTCGGAGATGCGCCCCCAGTCGCCGATGTACTTCTGGAACTTCGTGTACGACTCGTTGACCTTCCTGGCGATCGGGCTCCTGGCCGCCTCCTCCTCGTTGACCTCGTGCGCGAGCTTCTTCAGCGCCTGCAGCAGGTCGACCGGGAACTGGAGGATGTCGACCCGGCTCTTGAACTTCGTGCGCAGCTCGTTCAGGGCCGTTCCGTTCTTGGCCTCGTACTCGAAGAACGTGGTCTGGCCCGCGTAGACCGTCGCCGCCTCGACCATGTGCTTGATGTCGGCGGGGAGACTCTCGAAGGCCTTCCGGCTGAAGACGAACTCGCCCGTCGTCCCCGGCTCGTGCCAGCCGGGATAATAGTAGTAGCGCGCCGTCTGGTGCAGCCCGAGCTTCATGTCGTCGTACGGCCCGACCCACTCGGAGGCGTCGATCACGCCGCGCTCGAGCGCGGTGTAGATCTCGCCGCCGGGCGTGAGGACCACCGTGCCGCCGGCCTTGGCCACGACCTTGCCGCCGAGGCCGGGGATCCGCATCTTGAGGCCCTTGTAGTCGCTCAGGCTGTTGATCTTCTTCCGGAACCAACCGCCCATCTGCACGCCCGTCGAGCCCGACGGGCGCGGGATCATGTTGAACGGCGCGTAGGTCTCCTCCCAGAGCTTGAGGCCTCCGCCGTAGAAAAGCCAGGCGTTGGTCCCCTGCGCATTCAGGCCGAACGGCACGGTGGTGAACCACTGCGTGGCCGGCTCCTTGCCGGCCCAGTAATAGGACGCGCTGTTGTAGCACTCGACGGTGCCCTGGGAGATCGCGTCCCACACGCCGAAGGCGGGGATCAGCTCGCCCGCCGCGTAGACCTGGATCTTCATCCGCCCGCCGCTCATCTGCTCCACGGCCTCGGCGAAGCGCCTGGCGCCGCCGAGCAGGATGTCGAGGGCGGGCGTCCAGCTCGTGGGCATCCGCCACTGGATCTTGGGCTGGGCGATGACGTTGGGCGCTTCCACCGCGGCCACCGCGCCCGCCGCCACCAGGGCGCCGCCCGCCTTGACGATGAACCTGCGTCGCTCCATGTCCCATTTCCTCCTGTCCGCTCGCCAGACCGCCGAGAACGACCCGATCAACTCGGGCCTCGCCGCGGGCTCGCCGCTTCGCTCTTCTGGGATTCTGGGGCTCGCCTCGCCTTCGGCTGCAGATCGCACAGCCATCTCGCCGACGCCGCTCGGCTCGAACTTCCTACTCGGGCCTCGCCTCGCGGCCACGCCGCTCAGCTCGAAAGGCCACGCCGCCTCGCATCTGGACCTTTCTCGGAGGCCTGCCCCGCTCCTCACCATCCTCGCCGCGTGCCGCGGAGCGTGGCGAGAATAGCACAGTCGGGACGGCCGCCATGCGAGCCCATGCTATCCTACCGGCCATGACCGGGGACCAGCGGCGCCACTTCGAGGACATCCAGGTGGGAGAGGAGTACGAGTCGCCGGGCCGGACGGTGACCGAGGCCGACATCGTCATCTTCGCGGGGCTGTCCGGCGACTACAACGTGCTGCACACCGACGCCGAGTTCATGAAGAGCTCGATCTTCGGCGAGCGGATCGCCCACGGGCTGCTGGGGCTGTCGATCCAGTCGGGGCTGCTGACGCGCGGCATGCGGCCCTATGCCACGATCGCCTTCCTCGGGCTCCGGTGGAAGTTCAAGGGTCCCATCAAGATCGGCGACACCATCCGGGTGCGCGCCAAGGTGGCCGGTAAGAAGGAGACGGGAAAGCCGGACCGCGGCATCGTCACCCTTTTCCGGCAGGTGCTAAACCAGCGCGGCGAGGTCGTGCAGGAGGGTGAGACCGACGTCATGGTCGCCCGGCGGCCGTGACCGCGGCCGACCTCTGCTACTTCGAGGACCTGGTCGTCGGCGAGATGCACCAGACTCCGGCCATCACCGTGACCCAGGCCCACGTGACCCAGTTCGTCGGCCTGACCGGCGACTGGCCGGACCAGGGCGGCGGCGACGACGCCGTGGTGCCCGGGCTGCTTCCGCTCTGCATCTCCTCGGGGCTCGGCTTCCGCGTCCCCGGCCCCCCGCTCGCCGTGCTCGCGTTCATGGGCTTCGAGTGGCGCTTCCTCGAGCCCGTCCGCATCGGTGACACGATCCTGAGCCGCTCCACCACGCTGACCAAGCGGGCGATGCGCGAAGGCGGCGTGGTCGTCGAGGGGCGCGACGTCTACAACCAGCGCGGCGAGGTGACCCAGAGCGGCCGGCTCACGCTGCTGGTGGCGAAGCGGCCGGCGGCCAGCGCGTGATGTGGCTCCCGGTCCTCCTGACGCCGCCGGTCGCGTGGGTGGCCTACGCCTGGGGCGCGCACCTCTTCACGCTCGGCTGCGCGTGGCGCGGGCCGCGGTCGGGGCGGCGCCTGGCCCTCACCTTCGACGACGGCCCTGACCCCGACTTCACGCCGCGCGTGCTCGACCTGCTCGGGCGCGAGGGCGTGCGGGGCACGTTCTTCCTCGTGGGCGAGCGCGCGGCCCGGGCGCCGGGGGTGGTGCGGGCGATCGCGGCCGCCGGCCACGAGATCGGCAACCACACCTGGTCGCACACGAACCTCTGGACGTGCGGGCCGCGGCGGACCGAGTCGGAGATCCGGCGCTCGCACCAGACGCTCGCGGACCTGAGCGGGCGGGCGCCGGCTCTCTTCCGGCCGCCGTGGGGCGCGGTCAACGCCGCCATGTTCCCCGCGCTGCGCCGGGTCGGGGCGCGCTGCGTGTTCTGGTCGATCCAGCCGGAAGGGCTGCGGCCGATCGACGCGCGGACCCAGGCGGCCCGCGTGGTGCGCCGCGCCCATCCCGGCGCCATCGTCGACCTGCACGACGCCGAGGGCACGTCGCGGGCGCCGGAGCGCCTGCTCGCGGCGCTGCCGCCGATGCTCGCCGGGCTCCGCGAGCGCGGCTTCCGGTTCTCGACGGTGAGCGAGCTGCTCGCCCCATGACGCTCGACCCGGATCTCTTCCGCGCGATCACCCTCGACGACATCACGATGCCGGGCGGCTGGTCCGTCTCGCGCGGGCAGACCCACCTCTATACCGACGCCGAGCGCGGGCTGATGCAGGAGGCGCGGGCCTTCGCGCAGCGCGAGATCCTGCCCCGGGCCGCGGAGGCGCACCGGTCGGTCGAGGCGATCAAGGCGCGCTACGCGGGCGCCGAGCGCCGGAGCCGGCTCCGCGGCATCGCCCGCGACTACCTGCGGATGCTCGCGGAGGCGGGGATGACGGGGGCGCTCTTCCCCGAGACCTACGGCGGCAACGGGCGCGGCGTCGTCGCCGAGTGCATCATCGACGAGGAGCTGGCGGCGGCGGGCCACCCGGGCGACGTCATCCGGAGCGTCACGCTCACGCTGGGGACGATCTCGATCCTCCGCTTCGGGACCGAGGCCCAGAAGCGGCGCCACATCCCGCCGCGGATCGCCGGCGAGGAGCTGGCGGCGATCGCGATCACCGAGCCCCAGGTCGGCAGCGACACCTCGCGGATGCAGACGCGCGCCGTGCGGCGCGGCGACCGCTGGGTGATCAACGGCCAGAAGCGATTCATCACCGGCGGCGGCCTCGCCGACTACCTCACGCTCTTCGCGATCACCGACCAGGGCCCGCACCCGCACCAGGGCATGTCGGCCTTCATCGTGCCCATGGACCACCCGGGCGTGCGCATCCGGCGCCAGCTCGACGAGGTCATCATGGCCGACTGGATGGACAACGTCTGGATCGACTTCGAGGAGGTCGACATCCCGCCGGACAGCCTCCTGGGACCGCTCAACGGCGGCTACCACGTGCTGATGGACGAGCTGGACACCGAGCGGGTGACGTACTGCATGGGCGCCCTCGGCGGGGCGCGGCGGGCGCTGGAGGTCGCCGTCGAGTACGCGACCAAGCGCGTGCAGTTCAAGCAGCCGATCGCCATGTTCGAGGGCGTGAGCTTCAGGCTCGCCGAGATGTACGCGCAGCTGGACGCCGCCCGCCAGGTCACCTACCGCACGGCCAAGATGCTCGAGGCCGGCCTGTCCGCCCAGCGGGAGTCCGCGGTCACCAAGCTCTTCGTCGCCGAGGCGGTGTGGAAGATCGTCGACGACGCCATGCAGGTCCTGGGCGGCGCGGGCTACACGACGGACTTCCCGATCCAGGCGCTCTTCCGCAACGCGCGCCTGATGCGGATCGGGGCCGGCTCCGACGAGATCATGAAGTTCCTGATCGCGCGCGAGCTGCTGCGCGAGATCAAGGGGTGATCGGGACGAGGCGGCCCCGCCCGGCAGGCCCGCCCGGCTGCTTGACAACGCTCGGGCCCCGGCAGTACAAGGAGCCACTCTCCGTTTGGCCTCTGGACCTCCAGTGAAAGGAGTGGCCCATGAGCGCTCGCATCGGCCGCCGCCAGTTCCTGAAGACCGCCGCCGCCTCGACCGCCGGCATGGCCTGGCTCGCCTCGGGTCGCCCGCCCGCCGTGGCGCAGAAGCGGGAGCTGACCTTCCTCAGTTGGAACCACTTCGTGCCCGCCTCCGACGACGAGCTGCGCCGGCAGGCGGAGGTCTTCGGCAGACAGGCGGGCGTCGCGGTGCGCGTCGACACGATCGCGCACCTCCAGCTCCCGGCCAAGTTCGCCGCCGAGGCCCAGGCGCAGTCCGGTCACGACCTGATCATCAACGCTGGCTCCAACCCCTTCCTCTATGAGCGCATGCTCGCCGACGTCGGCGACATCGTCGACGAGCTCGGCCGGAAGTACGGCGGCTGGTACCCGTTCACCGAAGACTCCGCCAAGACAAGCTCGGGCTGGCGGGCGGTCCCGTGGTTCTGGATATCGTTCCCCGGCACCTACAACCAGGCGCACTTCAAGGCGGCGGGCCTCGAGCCGCCGAAGACGTGGGCCGATCTGCTGCACGCCGGGAAGATCCTCAAGAAGCAGGGCCACCCGGTCGGCATCGCGATCAGCCACTGCAACGACGCGCACTCGACCTACTGGTCGATCGCCTGGTCCTACGGGGCCAGGGTGCTGGAGGCCGACGGCAAGACGCCCGCGATCAACTCCGACCGCACCGCGCAGGTCATCGAGTGGTACAAGGAGTCGTACTCGGAGGCGATGGAGCCCGAGGTCCTGTCGTGGGACGATGCCTCCAACAACCGTTTCATCCTCTCCGGCAAGGGCTCCTGGATCCATAACCCGATCAGCCCGTACAACTCGGCGCTCGCCAACAAGCTCCCCATCGCGGCGGACCTCAACCATCATCGGAGCCTCGCGGGACCAGCGGGGATCCACTCGGCGCCGCCGATCGTCGGCCTCGGGATCTGGAAGTTCTCGAAGAATATCCAGCCCGCCAAGGAGTTCGTCCGTTACCTGTACCGCAAGGAGAACTTCGACGCCTGGATCGTCGCCTCCAACGCCTTCAACCACCCGCCGCTCCGGAGCTTCGCCGACCATCCGATCTGGGTCCACGACCCCAAGCTCGCCATGCTCCCGAAGGAGGCGGAGTTCGCGCACCCACGGGGCTGGCCCGCCAAGCCTTCCGACGCCGTGCAGCGGATCGACAACAACTTCATCCTGGCGGACATGGTCGCCAAGGCGGTCGGCGGAATGCCGGCCCGGCGCGCGATGGAGTGGGCGCAGGATCAGGTCGCCCAGGCGGTGAAGGGGCAGCTCAAGGCCGCGTAGCATGGCGGTCGGCCCCGGCGTCCTCGACGCGACCGCGATCGCCGGCGGCAGCCGGCTCGCGCGCGCGCGCCGGTGGTGGGAGCAGGAGCACGTCTTCGGCTTCGGCCTGATCTTCCCGGCGCTGGTCTTGCTCGCGTGCCTCGTGGCGTGGCCGTTCCTGATGGCCGTCTACCTGAGCCTGTCCGACTACTGGGTCGGCTCGCCGGGGCGGTTCATCGGGTTCGCCAACTTCCGCGACATCCTCGGCAACGACGTCTTCCGGCAGACCGTCCGCAACTCCTTCGTGTTCACCGGGATCGCCCTCACCCTCAAGACGGTGCTCGGCGTCTGGCTCGCGCTCCTGCTCGCGCGCAACCTGCGCGGGAAGCGCCTGATCCGGGGCGCCGTGCTGCTGCCGTTCGTGATCCCCACCGCGCTCTCCACGCTCGGCTGGTGGTGGATGTTCGACTCGCTCTACAGCGTGGTGAACTGGACCGGCATCCGGCTCGGGCTCCTCGCCCCGCCGGGACCGAACTGGCTCGGCGTGCCGGCTTACGCCATGGCGGCGGTGATCGTGGTCAACGTCTGGCGCGGCCTGCCCTTCTTCGCGATCACCGTGCTCGCCGGCCTGGTGGCGATCCCCCGGGAGTTCTACGAGGCGGCGGAGGTGGACGGGGCGGGGGCGTGGGGCCGCTTCCGCTACGTGACGCTCCCGCTGCTCCGGCCGGTCCTGGCCGTCGTGGTCCTGTTCTCGACGATCTTCACGTTCAGCGACTTCAACATCGTCTACGTGCTGACGCGCGGCGGCCCGGTCAACACGACGCACCTCTTCGCCACGCTCGCCTATCAGGTCGGGCTCCAGGGAGGCAATCTCGGGCAGGGCGCGGCCATCTCGCTGTTCCTCTTCCCGATGCTCGGGGCCGTCGTGTTCTTCCAGCTTCGCTACATCCGCCGGGAATGACCACGGGAGTCCGCGGGAGGGGCGCGCGCATCCGGTCGACCGCGTGGGCCTACGGCAACCTCGTGCCGTTCGTCTTCTTCGCGCTGTTCCCGTTTTACTTCATGCTCGTCACGTCGCTCAAGTCCAACGCCGAGCTCTACAGCCTCGCCTCGGTGCCGCTCTGGATCCAGCGGGGCGCGATCGTCGATCACTACCGGTTCCTGCTCGAGCGCACGGACTTCCTAGTTTGGATGCGCAACAGCCTGGTCATCAGCGTCCTCGCCACCGGCGTGTCGCTGGCAATCTCGATCCCCGCGGGCTACAGTCTCGCCCGCCTCCGGTTCGCCGGCGTCGGCGGCTTCGGCACCGCCGTGTTCATCACCTACCTGGTGCCGCCGACATTGCTCTTCCTGCCGCTGTCGCGGGTGGTGGTGTGGCTCGGCCTCGCCGACACGATCTGGGCGCTCGTCGTGACCTATCCCACCTTCCTTGTCCCTTTCTCCACGTGGCTCCTCATGGGCTACTTCCGGACGGTGCCCCGCGAGATGGAGGAGTGCGCGCTGGTCGACGGGGCGAGCCGCATGCAGACACTCGTGCGGATCGCGCTCCCGATGGCCGTGCCCGGCATCGTGTGCGCCACCCTCTTCGGCTTCACGCTCACGTGGAACGAGTTCATCTACGCGCTGACGTTCGTGTCGCAGACCGCCAACAAGACCGCCGTGGTCGGGGTGACGGCGGACCTGATCCGCGGCGACATCTACTACTGGGGCTCGCTGATGGCGGGCGCGGTCCTGGCCAGCGTCCCCATCGTGATTTGCTACGTGTTCTTCCTCGACTACTATGTCTCCGGCCTGACGGCGGGATCGGTCAAGGGGTAGCGCCCGCCCGGCCGGAGGAGGCCCCGTGAAGATCACCCGCGTCGAGGCGCTCCGCATCGAGATTCCGCTGCCCGACCCAGGGCTCCGCCCGGCGTGGGGACCGGGCGTGGTCCAGCGTGCCTGGTCGGACGTGCTCGTGAAGGTCCACACCGACGAGGGCCTCACCGGGTGCGCCGCCGGGCACTCGTTTGTCTCCCACATCGAGCAGCGGATCGCGCCCTACATGGTAGGCAAGGATCCGTTCGCGCTCGAGTACCACCACCGGGTCCTCCAGAACGCGGGCGGTGCGTACTTCATCGACATCGCCCTCTGGGACATCATCGGCAAGGCGTGCGGCCAGCCCCTCTACCGGCTCTTCGGCGGCGACCGCACCAAGATCAAGGCCTACGCCGCCACCTGCGAGGTGGGCACGCCCGAGCGGCGCGCCGAGGATGCGCTCCGCTACCTGGAGGAGGGCTTCACCGCGATGAAGCTCCGCCTCCACAACTGGACGCTCCGGGAGGACGTCGCGCTCGTGGAAGCCGTGCGCAAGGCGGTCGGCGACCGGATGGAGATCATGGTCGACGCCAACCAGACGTTCAGCATTCCGAGCCCGGGCCCGTGGCCGCAGTGGACGTACCAGCGCGCGGTGGAGACGGCTCAGGCCCTCGAGGAGCTCGGCGTCGTGTGGCTCGAGGAGCCGCTCTGGCGCCACCACTACGCCGACCTCGGACGGCTCGCCGCCGAGGTCGACATTCCGATCGCCGGCGGCGAGTTCAACATGGGGCTCCACGAATTCCGCGCGATCCTCGAGCACGGCGCCTACGACATCCTGCAGGCCGACCCCGCGTATCTCGGCATCACCCAGACCCGGAAGATCCTGGCCATGGCCGAGGCGTGGGACAAGCCCTACGCGCCGCACAACGGCTACAACGGGATCGGCGTGTCGGCCTGCCTGCACCTCGCCCTGGCCCATCCCCAGGGTCTCTACCTCGAGTACCTCCACGACCCGCCCGTCGCGTCGTTCTCCCTCTTCAGCGCGCTCGTGACCGAGCCGCTGCGGATCGACCGCGAGGGCTACGTCCACGCGCCGGACAAGCCGGGGCTCGGTGTGGAGCTGAACGAGGACACGCTCGCCCGCTATGGGCAGCGCGGGTAGCCGAGCCATGCCAGGCATGGGGTTCGACCGGCTCCGCGTCCCACTTCGCGTGATCGCGCTGGTTCTCGCGGTGCTCGCGGTGCCGGTCGGATCGTTCGGGCAGGATCGCGGAAAGATCCCAAGGATCGGGTACCTGTCGCCAAGTTCTCGCGCTGCCGGGAAGAGCGTCGACGAGGCCTTCCGGCAAGGTCTACGGGACCTCGGCTACGTGGAAGGGCCGAAGCTCGCCATCGAGTGGCGGTTCGCGGATGGCCGGTACGACCGCCTTCCCGACCTTGCGATGGAGCTGACTCGCCTCAAGGTCGACATCATCGTAACTGTAGGTACGCCACCGACTCTGGCCGCGAAGCGGGCGACGTCGACGATCCCCATCGTCATGGCGGGCAGCGGCGATCCCGTCGGCTCCGGGCTCGTCACGAGCCTCGCCCGCCCCGGCGGAAACATCACCGGAACGTCCGTGCTTGCACCCGAGCTGAACATAAAGCGCCTGGACCTGCTCAAGGCGGCCTTCCCGCGAATCGTTCGCGTCGTGATCCTCTGGAATCCGGCCAATCCCGTGCAGAAACTATCGCTGGAAGAGGTTATCCGGGCAGCCCCGAAGCTCGGAGTTCAGCCACAACCGTTGAAGGTCGCGAGTCCGACAGACCTGGAGCAGGCGTTTTCGGCGATGGCGACGCTGCGGCCGGACGGACTCCTTGTATTCGCGGATCTGTTGATCGCCGAGTACCAGCTCCGCATCATCGAGTTCGCAGCCGTGCACCGGCTGCCCGCGATGTATGGGTTCCGCGACTGGGTCGACGGCGGCGGGATCATGTCCTACGGGGGGAATCTCGTGGATGTCGGCCGGCACGCCGCGACCTACGTCGATAAGGTCCTCAAGGGCGCCAAGCCGGGTGACCTGCCCGTGGAGCAGCTCACGCGGTTCGAGCTTGTCGTGAACCTGAAGGCGGCGAAGGCGCAGGGACTCACGATTTCGGAGTCGGTCCTGACGCGCGCCGACGAGGTCATTCGGTGAAGACGACATCCGGGCTCGATGGGCGCGGCGGGGGGTAGAGAGTGGAGCCCACGTCGTGCCTCCTGCGCGGCGCTACCACCGCGTGCTACACTGGCGCTCGCTCCGACAACGCATGAGCTGACAGGAGGCCCCCGGTATGGCGTTCGACCCCCGCCACCAGAGCCGCGTGCTCCTCGACGGCGGCGACCGCGCCGCCGCCCGCTCCTACTTCAAGGCCATCGGCTTCACAGACGAGGACCTCCGGAAGCCGCTGATCGGCGTGGCGCACTGCTGGATCGAGATCACCCCCTGCAACTGGAACCACCAGAAGCTCGCCGAGAAGGTGAAGGAAGGGGTCCGCGCGGCCGGGGGCACGCCGATCGAGTTCAACACGATCTCGGTCACCGACGGCATCGCGATGGGCACCCAGGGGATGAAGGCCTCCCTGGTGAGCCGCGAGGTGGTGGCGGACTCCGTGGAGGTGGTGGCGCGCGGGCACCTCTTCGACGGCCTCGTGGCCATCTCGGGCTGCGACAAGACGATCCCGGGGATGGTCATGGCCCTGGCGCGCCTGGACATCCCCGGCGTGATGCTCTACGGCGGCTCGATCATGTACGGCGAGTACAAGGGCCGGCGCCTGACCGTCCAGGACGTGTTCGAGGCCATCGGCGCCTTCAACTCGGGCAAGATCGACGCGCGCGAGCTGCACGAGATCGAGGGCCGGGCCTGCCCGGGCGCGGGCGCCTGCGGCGGCCAGTTCACCGCCAACACGATGGCGACGGCGTTCGAGATGCTCGGCATCTCGCCGATGGGAGCGAACGGCGTGCCGGCGGTGGATCCGAAGAAGTCCGAGGTCGCCTTCGACACCGGGAAGCTGGCGATGGACCTCCTGCGCAAGGGCGTCACGCCGCGGTCGATCATCACGAAGAAGGCGCTCCAGAACGCGATCGCGGGCGTCATGGCCACCGGCGGGTCGACCAACGCCGTGCTCCACCTGCTCGCCGTCGCGCGCGAAGCGGGGGTCAAGCTCTCGATCGACGAGTTCGACCGCGTCTCGCGGAAGACCCCGCTGCTCGCCGACATGAAGCCGTGGGGCAACTACACGGCGCCCGAGATGTACGAGGCCGGCGGGATGGGCGTGGTCGCGCGGCGGCTCCTCGACGCGGGGCTGCTCAACGCCGACGCGCTGACCGTGACCGGCCGCGCCATCGGCGACGAGGCGCGCGCCGCCCGCGAGACGCCGGGCCAGAAGGTGATCCGTCCCCTCAGCAATCCCCTCGCGTCCCACGGCGGCATGGTGATCCTGCGCGGCAACCTCGCCCCCGACGGCTGCGTGGCCAAGGTCGCCGGCCACGAGGAAAAGGTCTTCCGCGGGACCGCGCGGGTCTTCGAGCGGGAGGAGGACGCGTTCGCGGCGGTCAAGGCGGGCAAGGTCAAGGCGGGCGACGTGGTCGTCATCCGCTACGAGGGGCCGAAGGGCGGGCCCGGCATGCGCGAGATGCTGCACGTGACGGGCGCGCTCCAGGGCGCGGGCCTCGGGCCTTCCGTGGGCCTGATCACCGACGGCCGGTTCTCCGGCGCCTCGCACGGGTTCATGGTCGGTCACGTCGCCCCCGAGGCCGCCGACGGCGGGCCGATCGCGGCCGTGCGCAACGGCGACGTGATCGTGATCGACGTGGCCCGGCGGCGGCTCGACGTCGAGCTGTCGCCCGCGGAGATCCGCAAGCGGCTCAAGACGGCCAGGCGGCCCAAGCCGATGTACACCTGGGGCGTGCTGGCGAAGTATGCACGGCTCGTCTCCTCCGCCTCCGACGGCGCCGTCACCGGCTGAGCGGGCGGCCGGGAGCCCGACGAGCTTCGACCGGCTCCTGGCCCTGCTCGCGCGCGAGCCGCTGGCCGAGGCGGTCGTGCTCGACGTGGGGACCGGGAGCGGACGCCTGGCGCTGGCGCTGGCGCCGCGCTGCCGCCGCGTGATCGGCATCGACCGGGACGCCGCCGCGATCGAGGAGGCGCGCGACCGCGCCGCGCGCGCCGGCCTCGCCAACACCGAGTTCGTGGTCGTGGACGCCGAGGACGGCGAGTACACCGCCTTCGCCCCCGATCTCGTCGCCGCGCACCTCTGCATGTCCGACGCGATCATCGAGCGCGCGGGGCGGGCGCTCGCGCCCGGGCACGGCTTCGGG
>Ga0209515_10003964_pt1 | contig 20460 bp, 22 predicted proteins | sample Subgroupgradi54m_FD_187454 | JGI IMG/M metagenome (GOLD analysis project Ga0209515, IMG submission 187454) | Subsurface groundwater microbial communities from S. Glens Falls, New York, USA - GMW60B uncontaminated upgradient, 5.4 m (SPAdes)... ...
TGGGCCGATGCTGTCGTTGAAAAACGCGACCAGCATGCCGCCGAGCGCGAGGACGAACGGGAGGATGCGGGCGACGACGAGATAGTGCCGCTCCGGGGCGTGGCGGTTCACGAAGCGCTTGTAGCCGTCGTTCACAAGGTACGATGCCCCCCAGTTCAACTGCGTGCTGATCGTCGAAAGAAACGCCGCGAAAAATGAGGCGACGAGCACGCCGCGCAATCCCACCGGCAGCAGCGTGGTAATGAGCCGCGGGTAGGCCCGCTCATGGTCCACGGCACCCGCGGCGTTAAGGAGCAGATGGTTTGGAATCAGCACGAGGGAGGCGAGGGCGGTGATCACCCACGGCCAGGAGCGGATGCAGTAGTGCGCGATGTTGAACCACAGGACGGACAGCATGGCGTGGCGCTCGTTTTTACAGGAGACCAGTCGCTGCACGACCACCCCGCCTCCATCGGTATTCTTCCACGCCCACCACTGCACCAGCACCAGCCCCAAGAACCATCCAAACGGCGACGTCAGCATCTGGGCTCCCGCGGCGTGATCGACCGGGGGAATGACGTCGAGATACGGCGTGCCGTGCAGCCGGGCGGCCAACACATCGAGCCCTCCGACCGCGCGCACGGCGGCGACGGCGAGGATGACCGCGCCGACCATCGCCCAGATGAATTGGAAAGCGTCCGTCAACAACACACCCCAGAGCCCTGACATGGAGGTGTAGGTTGCCCCGAGCAAGACGCTGGCGATGATCGCGTCTTTTCGTTCGAACCCCGTGGTTTCCTGCAGGACCTTCGACATGCCGGTGACCGGCCAGACGCCGATGATAAAACAGTTATAGAGCAGGCCCCAGTACACCGCCTTAAATCCGCGCAAGAACGCCGCAGCCCGTCCGCCGTAGCGCAATTCAACTAGCTCCACCTCGGTCATCACGTTCGCCCGCTTCCATAATTTGGCAAAGACGAAGACCGCGAGCATCGTGCTGATCCCCAGCGCCCACACTTCCCAGACGCCCCAGATGCCCTTGCGCCGCACCATGCCGGTGATCAACAGCGGGGTATCCGAGGAGAAGGCCGTCGCCGCAATCGACGTTCCGGCCAGCCACCAGCCGACCGACCGATTGGAGACGAAGTACGATTCCAAACTCTGGCCGGCGACGCGGCGTACGGCCAGGCCGATGGCGACGCTGATCAGCAGAAAGACGCCGACAATGAGCCAGTCAATCCAATGCATTAGGGGCAGCCGGGGGTGATGGACCCGAGGATGCACAGGTGCTTCGCCCCCGTGGTCGCCGGGACATGATTGGCTTGATGTTGAAGAGCCCGGAGGGCCAGGAAGGCGAAGGCGGCCGGCTCTTTCGCTTGCGCAGGGATGCCGTAGCGTTCGATGGAATGGACCGGGATCGGAGCCAGGCACCGGGCGAGATGCCGCATCAACGTGCGATTGCGCACGCCCCCGCCGCTGACGAGCACCTCGCGGATGCGGTGCGGGATGAACCGCCGGTAGCTTTCCGCGATGCTAAAGGCCGTAAAGTACGTGACCGTGGCGAGCACATCCTTGGGCGCGCGCGAAAGGCGCGGCCCGAAGATGTCGGCGAGCAGCGCTTCATTGAAGAGTTCGCGCCCGGTTGACTTGGGCGGCGGCTGGCGGAAATAGGAAATGCGCCACAGCCGCTCGACGGCGCGATGGTCAATCCGGCCCTGCAGGGCCAGATGGCCGTGCGCGTCGAAGCGTAGCCGTCCGCGGCTGGCACGCTGCGCGACCAGATCGATCAGACAGTTGCCGGGCCCGGTGTCGAAGGCGATGGGGGCGAGATCGCGCCCCACGACGGTGACGTTGCCGATGCCCCCGAGATTCTGCAATGCGCGCACTGGCCCGCCGCCGAAAAACGCGTCATCGAAATAGGGAATCAACGGCGCGCCTTCGCCGCCCGCTGCGATGTCGCGCGGACGGAAATTCGCGACAACCGGCAGCCCGGTGCGCTGGGCAATGACTGCTGGTTCGCCGATTTGAAGCGTTGAAGGGATGCGATCGCGGGGACCGTGATAGATCGTGTGGCCATGCGAGCCGATGACATGGACCCGCGCGGGAGAGATCTTCGCGCTCGCCAGCAGTCGCCGGGCCGCCCGGGCGAAGTACTCGCCCAGCTCCATATTGAGCGCGGAGAGTTCTTTCGCGGTGAGTGACGGACCTTGACGAAGTCTGCGTCGTAACGCCGCGGGGTAGGGCGTCGTGCGCTCGGCGAGGACGCGCAGGGAGCGCCCGTGACATCGCACGAGCGCCGCGGAGACCCCGTCGCACGAGGTGCCCGACATGAGGCCGAGTGCGACGCGCGCCATCACGCGGCGAGGGCGCGGCGCAGGACGCCGTGTGCGTGCGAGAGCCGGCGGCGGGCGGCGGGATAGCTCAGCCCGCGCGCGGCCATAACGACGGCGGTTTTCACATGGCCGTGCGCGGCGCGAAGATGGTAGGCGGCCTCGCGCGGTGAACAGCGGGCCAACAATTGAACGATGCGCAACGCACGCGCCCGCAGTTTGCGCGACATCGGGCGCACATCCACCATGAGGTTGCCGTACGTTTTGCCCAACTGGACCATCGCGCCCAGCGTCAGCATGTTGAGCGCGAGCTTCGTGGCGGTGCCGGCCTTCAGTCGTGTGGAGCCGGTCAGGATCTCCGGCCCGACGTCGAGGGCGATGCGCACATCAGCGGAGATTGCGGAGCGCGGATGGCAGGTCAATAGCACCGTGTGCGCGCAGCACCGTCGAGCGGCGCGGAGCCCCTCCGCCACGAAGGGCGTGACCCCGCTGGCCGCGATGCCGACCACGACGTCACCGGCACGGATGCGGCGTTGCACCGCGCGCCGCGCATCGACGCGTCGATCCTCCGCGCCCTCGCGCGAGCGAAAGACCGCCCCGCGCCCGCCCGCGATGACGGCTTGCACCATCGACGGCGGCGTGTGGAACGTTGGAGGGCACTCGGCCGCCTCAAGCACGCCCAGCCGGCCGCTCGTGCCCGCCCCGAGGAAAAAGAGCCGCCCACCGCCTCGAAGGCGCTGCGCGATGAGCCGGATCGCCCGGACGATTTGGGGGTGTTGGCGTCTGACCGCATGAATGACGCGCGCATCCTCGCGGCTCATCAACTGGAGCAGGCGTTGCGGGGTGAGGCGGTCGAGGGCAGCGCTGCGGGGATGGCGCTGCTCAGTGGGCAAGCGGTCGTAGAGTGTCGCACGCGCCATGACTGCCTCAGAATAACATGGCGACCCGGTTGGCGCAACGCACCGCTGTCCGACATTACTACTGAGGATGATTTCACAGATTCTCAGCGCAACGCGACTGCTCAAAACAGATTTCGCAGATTACGAGCACGAGATCGTATCTGCGGAATCAGCTTTGTGCCGGTTCTAGTCAAAATAGGACATTGCTCGCCTGTATCTTGCGCGCCGTCGAGGGCCGTGTTAGGCTGGCGCATCATGGATCTTGATGCGCTGATCGGCGCGCGGCTCGCCGTCGGATTTCCGGGGACCGAAGCGACGGATGAGCTGATCCGGCACTTCCGCAAGGTGCCGGCGCACAGCCTGGTGCTCTTCTCGCGCAATTTCGCGTCACCTGAGCAGCTGATCCGGCTGTTGCGCCGGTTGGAAGAGGCGGTCGAGCGCCGGTTCCTCGTCATGGTGGATCATGAGGGCGGCCGCGTCGTGCGCTTTACGCAGGGCGTGACCCAGTTTCCCGACGCCATGACCGTCGGCAACACGCAATCGCCGGACGCCGTGGAACATCAAGGGGCCGTCGAAGCGGAAGAGCTTCAGCGGCTCGGCGTGCACATCAATCTCGCGCCCTGCGTTGACGTGTTCGTTGACGGATCCGATCCCGTAATCGGGGACCGGTCCTACGGACCCGCTCCTGAACGCGTGACCGCCCTCGGCCTCGCGCGCATCCGGGGGCTCCAATCGCACGGCGTCGCGGCGTGTGCGAAACACTTCCCCGGGCTCGGAGCCGTGCAGCGCGATCCGCATAAGACGCTGCCGACGATCGCCCTGGACTGGACCGTCATGAACGCCGTCCATCTGCCGCCGTTTCAGGCGGCGATCGCCGCCGGGGTCGCCACCGTGATGTCCTCGCACGTCTGTTACCCCGGGCTGGGGGAGCCCCCAGGGCTTCCCGCCACCTTTTCATCCCACCTCATCCGCGACGTGTTGAGGCAGCGGATGGGGTTCGGCGGCCTCATCCTCACGGACGATTTAGAGATGGGGGCGTTGCGGACGTTCGGGACGATCGGGAACGCGGCGCTGCGCGCCACCCAATCCGGACATGACCTCCTCCTGATCTGCTCGGACCTTGCCGCGCAGCAGGAAGCGCTTTCCCGGTTGCGGGCGGCCTACGAAGCGGGGCGCCTGCCGACGGTGGAATTGGAAGCCAGCGTCGAGAAGATGCTTTCCCTGCGCAAAAAACTTCTCTCCTGACCTTGTCGCTGCAACCGGCGATATGGTAAGGTTGACGATAGGGGAGCCGATAAGGGCACACCCGTCGAAAGGCGGGGCCGCAAAGCTCAAGGCCTACGTCGCACGGGCGCAACGGGCGAGCGCTGGAGAAGCGTATGGGGCGGGTGGCTCCAGAGAGGCGCCTCATAGCCTGCGTGGTGCGATAAGGTTGCTTAGCTGCCGAAGCTTCTGAGGGCGCTTTGGTCGCCTTAGAGGCTCCCGGCTTCATCCATCATAGGCGACTGATATCGGCACGACACGGCCTTCCTCGGGCCGTGTTTTTGTTTTCCCTGAGCCTCCAGCACCGTACAATAGAGCGCTATGGCCATTTGGGCGATTGTTGAAGATTTGGTCTTCCGGAGCAAAATTGAGACCGTGGCGGGCGCACTGGGTCTACCGGTGCATATCACAGCCGGCGTCGCGCTGCCACCCGCCGTGAGTATCGGGGAATGGCACGTGATCCTTGTGGATCTCAACCGGTCGAGTGGCGATCCGCTGGCCATCGTGAAGGCCGCGCGCCAACAGGCCCCCTCGGCGCGGATCATTGGCTACGGCTCCCATGTGGACACGGACCTGCTGCGCGCGGCAACGCAGGCGGGGTGCACGGTGGTGCTGCCGCGCTCCGTGTTTGTCCAACGCCTGCCGGATCTGCTGCTCGGGAAATAGGAGAGTGTACTATGTTGATTGATTTCGCAGATGTGAAACCCGATTACGCAGATGGGCAATCGGCGAAATCCGCCTTTCTAATCTGTGAAATCGCTCCGAGCAGTTTAGGGTGATGCCGAAAATAACCGTCCGCCATTTCACCCTCCTTCGCAGGAGGCCACGGGCTCTGCCCGTGGAGGCATGCGAAGAGGGTGTTGCTGCGAAGCCGTGCCGGTAAGGCAACGGCGAAGCAGAACACGATAGCTTCGGAGCGGTTCCGCCCCACGGGCGGACCGGAAGGTGCCACGAGCTTTGCCCGTGGGGCTCCACCGCTGGTATAATGAAGCATGCGCAAGATGTCCGCCGATACTTCCGAATCCGACCTGCGCGCGCAATTGGCGCGTGAGGGATTGAACCCTGAACGCTGGTCCAACGGTCCCCACGCCGTCTATGCGGCGCACGAGCATCCCTATGCCAAAGTATTGATGGTTGTTTCCGGCAGTATGATGTTCACCGTGGCCGGAGGCCGTGTCGTGCCGATGATCCCACCACCTGTCCGTCGGCCCAACGGGCCGGTCACCGCCAATAACGGACAGCGAAGTGGTGGGGCGAAAGCGAGTCCATGGAAATTTGGGCGGTCCTTCCGAGTGGAGGCGGTGACGGGGCCGCCAACGGCGGACCCCAGACAGGTGGTTGGGATGAAGCCGGGCGACCGGCTCGATCTTCCCGCCCATACCTCGCACAGCGCCCTCGTCGGTTCCCACGGCGTCGTGTGTCTCGAGGCGCACCGGGATTCCTGATGCCCCAATTGTCCGCATCCACGCTGAAACTCTTTCAAGAGTGCCCGCGCTGTTTCTGGATGCACATCAACAAGAAGGTCGAGCGGCCGCGCGGTCCGTTCCCCTCCTTGCCGTCCGGGATGGATCGCATCCTCAAAGTGTATTTCGATCAGTACCGGCAGCAGGGCGTGCTCCCGCCGCTTATCCGCGGCAAAGTGGACGGCGCATTAGCTTCCAACGCGCTCACTCTGGGGTTTAACGATCCCGCGACGAAGGCGCGTCTCTGGGGCAAATTGGATGACTGCATCATCCTCTCGGATCAGCGGCTGGCCCCGCTCGACCACAAGACCCGCGCCTCGGCCCCGGATGATGTGAGCTACACGCAGCAGTACTACCAGTTCCAGATGGACGTCTACACCCTTCTGCTTGAGCGTAACGGCCATCCCACCAGCCGCACCGCGTACGTTATCTATTACTTTCCCACCGAGGGCGAGCTCCACAAGGGCGTGCCGTTCGGCGTCGCGGTGCACAAGATCGAGACCGATCCCGACGGCGCCTACGCCATTTTTGAGGCGGGATGCCGCTGTCTCGCCGGCCCCTTGCCGTCATCAGCGCCAGCCTGCGCGTTCTGCCGATGGGCTAGCGCCCGCACCATGGCTAGTCCCGCGTCCATCCCCGAAGACCTATTCGCCTAATGGCTTCGCCAGGAGCCTGGCTGCTCTTCCTGGCCTGTGCGTTCGTCGCCGAAATCATCGGCACCATGGCCGGCTTTGGCGCGGCGACCATCCTGACACCCATCGCCATTCTCTTCATGGACGTCAAGACGGCGATCGCCGTCGTGGCGTGCTTTCATCTGTTCGGCAACGCCTCCCGCCTGCGGTTTTTCGGTCGCCATATTCATTGGACCGCGTGGCTGCAGTTTGGGATCACGGGGGTGATGTTCAGCCTGCTCGGGGCACGGATGACTGCGCTGCTGTCCCCGGCGGCGGTGAAATTGGCGCTTGCGCTCTTTCTGCTGTTGTATGTCGCCGGGGATGTCCTCTGGCCGCAGGGGGCACGGCTTCCGAAGACGCCGTGGACGCTGGTCGTCGGCGGCGTCGCTTCAGGGTTTATCGCCGGGCTCATCGGGACGGGCGGGGCGATCCGTTCCGCCTGCCTGCTGGCGTTGAGTTTCCCGAAAGACGTGTACATCGGGACCTCCGCGGCGATCGCGCTGGTCGTCGACGGCACCCGGGTCCCGGTGTATCTGGCCGGGCACTTTATTCCCGGTCGGATGGTGCCGGTCGTGGCGAGCCTCACGGTGGTGGCGTTTGCCGGCGCCTGGCTCGGGCAACGCTTGGTTCGACGGGTCTCTCCCACAGCGTTTCATCGGTTCGTCCTGGTGATCCTCGGACTGATGGGCATCACACTCTTCATTGAGGGATGGCATGGCCTGGCCGCGACGCGCTAACCGTCAACAGCCGTGGCGGTTTTTCGGGATCCCGCTCCACATCGACCCCAGCTGGTTCATCGTGGTTCTGCTCATCTCCTGGTCGCTTGCGCGCGGCTACTTTCCCGACGCCGTGCCCCATTTGCCCGCGGCCGCGTACTGGGTGATGGGGATCGCCGGCGCACTGCTGCTCTTTACGTGCGTGCTCCTGCACGAACTCGGGCATGCCCTGACGGCGCGCGCCTTCGGCATTCCGGTGCCGGGGATGACGCTCTTCATCTTCGGCGGCGTGGCCCACATCGCCCGCGAAGCCACGCGGCCCTCCGTCGAGCTGCGCGTCGCGCTGGCCGGCCCGCTGGTCAGCGTCGTCATCGCCCTCGCGTGCAGGTTCGCGGCGGGCATCCTTCCAGCGACGACACCTCTTGAGACCATCGCCGTCGCGCTGTTGCGTTACCTGGCGATGATCAATACCGGAGTGCTGCTCTTTAATTTGTTGCCGGGATTTCCACTCGACGGCGGCCGGGTACTGCGGGCCGCATTGTGGGCGTGGACCGGGCGGTGGGATACCGCCACCAGGATCGCGAGCACCTTAGGATTGGTGGTCGGGATCGGCTTGATGCTGCTGGGCGCGTGGGTCATCACCCAGGGGAGCTGGTCCGGGGGGATCTGGTATCTCCTGCTCGGGTTCTTCTTGCGCAATGCGGCGCGTGTCGGGCTCCTGCAAGCTGCTCGGCGCGCGCCCTGAACGGCGAGGGGGGTAGTGTCCCGATTTCACCGTGTCCATACCGCGAAACCGCAAAAGAACCGCAAAAGCGCAAAGCTTGTCGTCGAGATTTCGTTTCGCGTCTCTGCGGATTTTTGCGCTTTCGCAGTGTCAGTGGCATCTTAGGACAGTACCGGCGACGGCTTCTGGTTGCAATTGTTCCGAGAAGACCGAAAAATATCCCCGTCCCTTGACGGAGTCGTCAGCCACACGGAGAGGCATTCATGACGCGGTCAGTGGTCTTAGCCCTGGCGTGGGGCAGTGTCGGGCTTGCGTGCGCCGGGTTCTTTCAGCCGTGGGTGCGCATTGACGTGCGGGACCCTGGGCTCGCGAAGCCGATGAAGAGCCTGGCTTTGGCAGGCGAAGGGATTCCCGGACTGACCAAGGGCGCGGGACGGATCACGGTGACCATTCGCCGCGGCACGAAGACCGTCACCGGGGATCTCGCATCGCTCGGCACGATCCCGCACCAGATCAGCGGCGTGCAGGTACCCCAAGTCGCCAATCAGGAGAATGCGCAACTGACGTTGTCGATCATGGAACTCCTGATGAATGAGCGCCAGCACATCGGGCTGAAAAGCTACGCCGTGTATCTGCTGCCGGGCATCGCGCTGCTGTGCGCAGGTCTGCTGACGGCCTTCGGTGGACGGCCGCCGGTGGCCTGGGGGGTGGCGGGGCTCTGTGCTTTGATCGCCGGGGTCGGATGTTGGAAGCTCCTGACGACCAACCTGCACGCCCTCCTCGTCGCCGTCAGCGTTGCCCATGGATTATGGATGTCGCTCTGGGCCTACGTTGGGATCGCGGCCGCCGGCGTTCTCGCAGCGCTGTCCGCCAAGGACGCACGCGCATGACGCGCCGCTGGTTTCGCGGTGTGCTGCTGGTGGTGCTCGCCGGGCACTTGACCGGATGCGCGTGGCTCCTCGTGGGCGCCGGTGCGGCCGGGGGCTACGCGATCAGTCGAGACTCCATCACCAATCGTTTCGAGCAGCCGCCCGACGTCATCTACGATGTCAGCCGGGATGTCCTCCACGAGCTGGGGTTTGTGATGGCGGCCGATGACAGTCGGCATCGGCTTCAGGGGACCGTCGAAGGTGCGAGGGTGACCATTACCATCACGCCGGTGAGTGCGCAGATGGCGGAACTCAAGGTGCGGGCGCGCAATAGATTTCTCATGCCGCGCATTACCACCGCCCACACGGTCTACAACGCGATTATCAACCGGCTTAAGTGAGCGCGTCCAGCGTTTGACACCCCGTCGTCCCCCAGCCTATAATGCCTCACCCGCTTCTCCCTTCCATGCACGACCAAGGAAGAGGAAAGGATTGGTTGCAGGAAGGGAAACCTGGGTTTCCCTTCCTGCCAGACAGGCCATCAGCGGGTTCCTTCTCGTTCCTCTCAGGAAGGGGGAGACCAGCGCGCCCCCTCGTCCAAGGATTGGGCAAGCGATAAGAGGGGGAAACCACGTTTCCCCCTCTTATGGAGCGAGCCCGAGTATGACTGCAGCGAGCGACGCCGGGATAGCTCAGGTAGTAGAGCGGAGGCCTGAAAAGCCTCGCGTCCCCAGTGCAAGTCTGGGTCCCGGCGCCATTTTCTTTGCGCCGCATCGCGGATAACCCGCCGGGTTCCGTCATCAGGGGAGTACGGACGGCATGGCCACCACGCTTGACGTGCTGATCGTCGACGACGAACAAAAGATCCGCCAACTCCTCGAACAAATCCTCGTTACCCGCGATTGCACCGTGCGCCAGGCCCAAGACGGGCTCGAGGGCCTGGCTCTCTTCAAGCAGCGGCCCGCCGACGTCGTCGTCACCGACATCAAGATGCCGAAGATGAGCGGCGTGGAACTGCTGCGCGAGCTCAAACATCTTGATCCGCTCCTCAATATCATCGTGATCACGGCGTATCCGTCCGTCGAGGGGGCGGTGGAGGCGATGCGCTATGGCGCCTGCGACTTCATCACGAAACCCTTTGATATCACGCAGATTCAGGCGATCCTGTACCGCTGTCAGCAGCGCGTGAGCCTGACGCGGCAACTGCGCCAAGCCGGCACCGGCATGCTGAAGCTGGAAGAACTCAACCGTCGGCTGGCCGAGCTGAACGACCTGAAGAGCCAGTTCCTCGCCGCGCTGTCCCACGAGATCAACACGCCCTTATGCCTCATGAGCGAGTGGATCTACCTCCTCTCCGATCACACGCTGGGCTCGCTGACGACGGAGCAGCAGCACGCAGTGGGGGTGCTCACCAGCGCGTATGAGCGGCTCCATCGCCTCCTCCAGCAGCTCATTGACCTCATGCATGGGGCGGAAATCGTCCTGCAGCGCCGGAAGGCGAACGTGCAGGAGCTGGTGCAGCAGGCGGTCGCCACCATTATGCCCAAAGCGGCGGCGCGGTCCATCACGGTGACCTGCGAGCTGCCCGAAGCGCCCCTGCCTGTTGAAGTCGACGCGAGCCGCTGTACCGCCGCCTTCGAGTACCTCTTGGATAACGCCGTCAAATTCAACAAAGAGAGCGGGCGCGTCACCGTGGAACTCATGGGCACGCCGGAGGCGGTCCAGGTGCGCATCACCGATACGGGGATTGGGATTCCCCCGGAGGAAATCGAGAAAGTGTTCCAGTCCTTCTACCAGGTGGACCGGCGGCTCAATCGCGCCTATGAGGGGGCCGGGATCGGGCTCACGCTCGCCAAGCGCTATCTTGAACTCCACAACGGATCCCTGCAGCTGTCCAGCACCGTCGGACAGGGCACGACCGTCGTCGCGGCGATCCCTCGTCCCGAGGCGGCCGCCACGCTCCCGCGCTTGTCGTCCACCACGCTCTAGAACTTATTTCAAAACCTCGGTTTGCTCAGGGCTCAGCCTGCCTGCCGCGCCTGTCTGCCGTGCCGAGCCCGGCACAGGCAGGCCCGCGGCGCAGGCAGGGGTTCTGGGCTCGGGGCCATTTGTTGCTGTTACCCCCAGCCCGGAGCCCTCAGCCCACAGCCACAGGGGTTTTGAAACAGGTTCTAGTTGCCTTGCGTCCCTGCCAGAATCGTCTACAATAGAACCTGCCTCATTTCCTTTCAGGAAAAGGGTTGGGTTCGGGAGGGGAAACCCTCGTGTTCCCCTCCCGACACAAGCAGACTTCAGGTTGTGCGCTTGAATTCCTCTCAGGAAGGGGGAGACAAGCGAACCCCCTCGTGTAGGAATAGGGTGAGCGATAAGAGGGGGAAACGACGTTTCCCCCTCTTATGGAGCGGCTAGAGCATGAGGGTAGCCGCGACCACGCCGGTGTAGCTCAGAGGTAGAGCAGCTGTTTCGTAAACAGCGGGTCGGAGGTTCGATTCCTCTCACCGGCTTCTTTTGAAGTACGTGAGAGGAATCTCCGCCACAGAATGTGGCGGATCCACCCATCAGTTGACCGATGTGGCGGAGAAGGGAACGTAATTAAGTCAGGGGGGTACACAATGGCTGGAGCAGTGGTGGAATTTTCGGAAGGCAACTTTGATCAAGAAGTCGAACAGTCTTCGACGCCGGTCCTCGTCGATATGTGGGCGGCGTGGTGCGGCCCGTGCCGTCTGATGGCGCCGATGGTTGAGGAGCTGGCCGGGACGTACACCGGCAAGGTCAAGATCGGCAAGCTCAACGTGGATGACCACCCCCAAGTGGCCGCGCGGTTTAGGATCATGAACATCCCGACGCTGCTGCTCTTCAAGAACGGGCAGGAAGTGGACCGGATCGTCGGGGTCGTGCCGAAACAAGAACTCGCCCGGCGCATCGACAGCGTCCTTGGCTGACGGTGCGACCCATGCCCCCTCGGCGTCGTGGCGCGCGGCGAGCACTGCCCGCCATCGCCGTCTTCTGTTCGGGGCAGGGAACCAACCTGCAAGCCCTCCTGACGTCGGCCCGTGCCGGCCGGTTGGGGGCGCGCGTGGCGATCGTCATCAGCGACCGGCCCGACGCGCGCGCCCTTGAGCGCGCGAAACGCGCCGGCGTGGAAGCCTGCTGCATCAACCCGAAACAATTCTCCACGCGCGCCGAATATGAGCGCGCCCTGATCGGCCTCCTCGAGACGCGCGGTGTCCGGTACGTGTGCCTGGCCGGCTTTATGCGTCTCCTCTCGCCTGTCTTTGTCGAGCACTACCCCAACCGCATCCTCAATGTCCATCCGGCGCTGTTGCCCGCGTTTCCCGGCGCGCATGCCGTCCGTGATGCGCTTCGCTGGGGCGCGAAGATGACCGGCGTGACCGTGCACCTCGTGGATGCTGAAGTGGACCACGGCCCCATCCTCCTGCAGGAGGCGGTGCCGATTCGAGCGAAGGAGACTGAGGCGAGTGTGCTGGCGCGGATTCACCGCGTCGAGCATAGACTCTATCCCGCGGCTGTTCGGATGATGCTGCAGGGAAAAGTCCGTGTTGCAGGACGGAAGGTTATTCACTCCCGCTGAGCACCGGTCCCTCGACTCCCGTTGGTCGCTCGGGATGCTTCGACTCGGCAGCGCCGGCGAAGTGCTGAGCGAGGCCCGAAGGGCCGAGTTGAAGCACTCTATCCGCAGGCGGTTCGGTTGATGGCTGGAGGGATGGTGTCGGTCGAGGGCCGCGTGGCGCGGATGGTGCGGCGCGCTTAGCGGAAGATTTTGAGGCTGGTCTTCGGCACGACGACGTTGCGTCCCATCGCCGGCAGAATCAAGCGGACGGATTCAAACGAGTTGAACCGGTAACTCGAGAGCACTTTCGCAATAATTTTTGTGGACGCCTGGAACGCCTGGCGGACGCTCTCCTCATCCAGCGCCTTCTCGCCCGCCGGAACGACATTCAGCGTGAACGCAAATTCCCCGTTGTGAAATTCCGCGCCACAGCGGCCCACCTCGGCGATGCCCGCATTCTGGAGCGCCTCGATCAGCGTGGTTTGGATGCGTCGCGACAACTGCCAGCTCAAGAATTCTTCCATGCGGATGTCCCGCGGGACATACTGCTCAAGCGTGAGGGGGCTGGCCTCCACGACATTCAGATCAAAGATCGTCCGCGCCAGCATCTCCGGCGTGTCCAGCATGTTGGCGTTTGCCCGGCGGATGTCATCCACGTAGCGGACGATCGTCAGGTACGCCCCTTTCACCGCGGGGTCCGAGAGCAGCACGACGTAGAACTGCACCGGCGCATCGGAACTTAAGAGGACGCGATGCAGGCTCTGGGTCGTCTTGCGGCTGACCTCCTCAAATCCCGGTCCGATGCCGATCTGTCCCTCCGACTGCACCAAGGTCCCGGGATACTCCACGTGCACGGCGAGCGTGTGATCCACAAACCGCACCGATCCGTGGATCTGCTCGCTTGCGAGGACCTCTTGGAGGGACTCAACCAACCGGTCTTTTTTATATGTGACCCCGCCGCCGCAGCCGGCCAGCAGAAGGATGCCGAGGCTCAGGACACAGAAGCGCAGGACGGATCGAGACAGAGGCTGCATGAGGGCACCGCTTACGAAGAGGTTGGGGCGATGGAGCGCGGCGGCAGCACGCGCTGTTTGCCGTATTCGACAAAGATGGCTTCGATTTCGTCGTATTCAAGTTCATTTTTCTTGAGGAGTTCATCTTTGAACCGTTCCAGCAGCACATCCTCCCGCCGCAGCAGGTCTTCCACTTCCTTCATGCACATCTGGAGCAGGGCGTTGGTCTCATTGTTCAGTTTCTCTTTGACGCGGTCCGAGAGATGATCGCTGGTGCTGGCTTTGCGGAACGCCCATGAGCCGGACAAAAATTCATAGTCTCCGATAAAGCCGTTGGAGCCCATGCCGTAGCGCCACACCATCGTGTGCGCGATGGACATGGCAGTCCGGAAATCGCTGCTCACGCCGGTCGTCGTCGAGCGGCATTTCAGTTTTTCCGCGACATACCCGGCGAGGGCGGCTTTGATATCGGCGAGCAGCATGTCCCGCGTCTCGCTGAAGTACTCTTCCCGCGGCGTATGATAGACCACGCCCAGTGTGGAGCGGCGCATGTAGATGGAGGCCTTGAAGACATCGTCGGTGGGACACAAAAAGTACGTGGCGATCAAATGTCCGGTCTCGTGGTAGGCGGTCGCGGTGCGCTCGACTTCGGTGATATGTTTGTGCTGGCGGAACCCGAGCTCGACGCGCTCGAGCGCTTCGGAGATGTCCTTCAGGATGACTTGATCGCGCTGATCCCGGGTGGCGAGCAGGGCGCCCTCTTTGACGATGTTTTCGATATCCGCCGGTGATTTCCAGACCGTCCGCCGCGCCAGGCGGGCGGCATCAAGCGTCGGGTCGCTCTTCACCTTGCTGAGGTAGAACTTAAACAGCGCTTCGCGGTCCGAAAGACCCGGGCGGTCGACGTAGATCTTCCGGTCGAACCGTCCGGCGCGCAGGAGGGCTTCATCGAGTACGTCTTCCGCCTGGTTCATGGCGCCGATCACGATGAGGTTCGATTGCTGCGAGTGGAGCCCGTCCATTTCGACGAGGAGCTGATTGACCGTGTTGTTGTAGTCGGTCTGGGCGCCGAAGCCGATGTCCATGCTGCGGCTGCGGCCGACCGCGTCGATCTCATCCATGAAGATGATGCACCCGCCGTGGATCTCCGCGAGCACGCGCGCCCGCTTAAACAAGGAGCGCACGCGCGCCCCGCCCGTGCCCATGAAGATGACGTTGAACTCCGCACCCGACACCGACAAGAAGGGCAGGCCCGCCTCGGTCGCGATGGCTTTTGCCAGATACGTCTTGCCGCAGCCTGGGGGCCCCATCAGCAGGATCCCGCGCAGCACCTTGCCGCCGATTTGCTGCAACCGGCTGTGGTCCTTGAGCAGCTGGACGACCTCCCACGCCTCGCGCTTGGCTTCCTCCATGCCGATGACGTCGCTCCATTTCACGCGCGTCGCCTGGGGACTGACCGCGGCCGCGCCGATATTCGTCAGCCCGCCGGCGCCGCGACCGCCGAAGAGGAAGTGCTGATAGAGGAAGACGAAGCACACGGCGCCTAGAATGGACTGCATCGGCGTCAGCGACGTGAACGCCATGATGTAATCGCGTTGGTAGGAATCCAGCCGTCCAATGGCGTAGGCCGGCCACAGGATGGAGGCGATCAGCAGGAACCCCACCACGATCTTGATCCAGTGGAGTCCGAAGAAGAGACGAATGCGTCCGTTGAGGTTGCGCTTTTTCATGGTGAGTCAAACTATATCATGCGAAGGCAATGGGTGTCAACGAGACGAGAAAAAAGAGCATATTGCTTAAACTTTAATAAACGGTTAACAATGTCAGCCCACGATCATATGCGTGGTGTTTTTTGCGCTCCGACGGCGCACCGCGCTAAGAACCTAGCCACGTCCCCGATTTTTTGGTAGAATCGACGACATGTCCCCCCTTCGGCTCAGCCGAACACGGTCCGCAGCACGTCCTGTGCGTCGTTCCGCCTCCACCCCAACTGCGCAGAGCGCCGTGCGCATCAGCGCGATGATGGCGCGAGAAGTCCTGGATTCGCGCGGCCAGCCGACGGTGGAAGTCGACGTGGTCCTGGCCGGCGGCGCCTGCGGCCGAGCCGCGGTTCCCTCAGGGGCTTCGACGGGAACGCACGAGGCGCTGGAGCTGCGCGACGGTGATGCCAAGCGCTATGGCGGCAAGGGCGTGCTGAAGGCTGTGGCCAACGTCCGCGGGCCGATCGCCCGCGCGCTGAAAGGCATCGACGCGTCCAAGCAGGCCGCGCTCGATGCACGGCTGTGCGAACTTGATGGCACGCCTAACAAGTCGAAGTTCGGGGCCAATGCCATTCTCGGTGTCTCGATGGCCGCCGCAAAGGCGGTGGCGAAGAGCCGGGGCCTGGCGCTGTACCGCTCGCTCGGCGGCGAGCAGGCGCGGGTGCTGCCCATTCCGCTGATGAACATCATCAACGGTGGCGCGCACGCCGACAACACCCTCGACATCCAAGAATTCATGATCGTGCCCATCGGGGCGCCAAGTTTTTCGGAGGCGCTGCGGATGGGTGCTGAGGTCTTCGCGACGTTAAAGAAAATTCTGAAGTCTCAACACCAGGCGACCGCCGTCGGCGATGAGGGCGGGTTCGCGCCAAACCTCGCCTCCAATGAAGAGGGCCTCAAGGTCGTCGTGCAGGCGATCGAGCAGGCGGGCTACACCCCGGGCAAGCACGTGATGCTCGCCATCGACTGCGCGGCCAATGAGTGGACCTATCAGAGCGACTACCACCTGTTCAAGAGCGCACCCAAGCAACGGCTCACGGCACAGACGTTGATTGAGCAGTACAGCCGCTGGGCCTCGCGCTATCCGCTCGTGTCCATCGAAGACGGGTTGGGCGAGGATGATTGGGCGGGTTGGAGGTCGCTGACGCAGGCGATGGGCTCGCGCATCCAGATCGTCGGCGATGATCTCTTCGTGACGAATCCGACGCGCCTGCGCCGCGGTATTGCCGAGCACACCACCAACGCCATCCTGATCAAATTGAACCAAATTGGTACGCTCACCGAAACGCTGGAAACGATTGCGATGGCGAAACGGGCGCGCTACGGGACGATCATCTCGCACCGCTCCGGCGAAACCGAAGATGTGACCATTGCCCACCTGGCGGTCGCGACCAACGCGGGCCAAATTAAAACCGGATCCCTCTCGCGCAGCGAGCGCGTGGCGAAGTATAATGAGCTGCTGCGCATCGAGGAAGCGCTGGGCAAGCGCGCAGTCTACGCGGGGACGACATGGCGAAACGGCCGGGTTGGGTAAATTGGGCGGTGGGGCTGGGCCTGCTGCTGTTCGGGCCCGGGCTCGTGCAGATGGCGCGCCTGGCGTGGGAACAGCGCCGGCTGGACCGGCAACTTGCCCAATTGCAGAGTCGGCAGGACGCGTTGCGCCTAGAAGCGCAGCGCCTGCGTACCGATCCCGCCTATATGGAAGGCCTGATCCGCACCACGTTCAAATACGCCCAGCCAGGGGAGTACGTGATTCCCTTGGACGGGGACCCCGCGTCGAAATCGCACTGACCCTCGACGGATAGTGTTTTAATCTGACCAATCCAAACGGGGTGGTCGTAGCGTAATTTGGCGGGTGACGCGGAGCGGGGCCCCCAGCCCGCCCGCAGTCGACGCCGCCGATAGTGCGGCGCGGCGAGGACGGCTGGGGTGCGCAGCGGCAGGACCCGCCAAATTAAGACAGGACTCCTCGACGTCGCGGGTTGACTTCTCTTGCATCCGCCACCTATAATAAACGCACCTCTTTTACTGCGGGGTGGAGCAGTCAGGTAGCTCGTCGGGCTCATAACCCGAAGGTCGTTGGTTCAAATCCAACCCCCGCTACCAATTTTTCTCAAGGGGTCACGGCGCCTACCGTGGCCCCTGTTTTGTGTCCGTGCTAACGGCGTGCTAACGGAAGCAGCCGAACGAAGAGGAAAGAGAATCAACCGAGAATAACGAACGCCGTGTGGACAGCTGCGGCCCCGACAGATCAGTCAGACTTGACATGGTAGGGTCGTCTATGGTATTTTTGTAGTTGGAAATCCGAGAATTCAGGAGAAGCCATGACGAGCAAAATCATCACCTCGCCAGTCGGCGCGAAAGCGCAAGTCACCTTGCCTAAAGTGGTGCGGGAGGCGTTGCATTTGAAGGCCCAGCACGATCTGGTGGGTTTTGTAATCCAGGGAGGCCGCGTGGCGCTGACCCGCATCGAGCCGGTGCCGTCAACCGATCCGTTCACTGATGAGGAGTGGAAGAAGATTGAGCGGCTCGCTGCCCGGACGCCCGCTGCCACCTGTGAGAACGCGACGGACTCCTTGCGCTACCTGAAACGCCATCTTCGCCGCCGCGGGTAATGCGGTTTGCCTATCAGCCATCGTTCCTCGACACGACCCGCCAGCTCACCCACGCGCAAGCGAGCAAGCTCCTCAAGGCGATTGAGAAATTCCAACATGCCATGGAAAGCCACCAGTGGTCACAAGGCTTGGGGATCACCCATCTGCGGGACGACTATTTTGAGTTTCGCGTGGACATCCACATGCGAGTGACCTATCGCCGTACCGGCGACCTCATCCAGTACGTCCTGTACGGCAGCCACGATCAAGTCAGGCGTTTTCTGAAGACGGTCTGACATGACCCGTCGCGTGCTAACGCAACCTGCCCCGCCAACATCGATCAGCATCAACCATCCGCAAGACCGTCTCGATCCCGAAAGGCCTGCTTCCCAGTAGGCCACTCACCTTCGGGGACAACCGTCAATCAGCAGCAACGACGATCAACCTCGCACGGCTTGTGTCCTGAGCCTTCTGCAGTAATCGGCCTCGCCTCATAACCCGAAGGTCGTTGGTTCAAATCCAACCCCCGCTACTTCTGCCCAGGGGCTTGCGCCCCTGGGATTTTTTGCGTGGGTACTTGACAAGAGAATAGTTTGTATATAAACTAATTGGTAAGGTTGCACATGGACACACACCACGCGATTTTCAGGGAAATGGGCTTTGAGCCTCGCCCCGGGCGGTTGCCCGAGGCGGTGCTCTATAGCCTGGCGCGCACGGCCACTTTGCTGGTGCGGGAGCTCTCCCAAGTCTATAAAGCGTTCGGCCTCACGGCCGCGAGTTTCAACATGCTGATGCTGTTGAAGCATGGGGCGGATCCCGAGGCGATGAGCCAGCAGGCCATCGGCAAGCGCCTCGTGGTTTCACCCTCTGACATGACCGGATTGGTGGATCGTTTGGAGAAGAAGGGGTTGGTCCAGCGGCTCCCGGGGAAGGACCGGCGGTCGAACCTGCTGCGGATTACGCCAAAGGGGGCGACACTGCTGAATGCGGTGTGGCCGAAACATGTCGAGGCGGTGGAGCGCCTGGCCGGCTCGGTCGGCAAAGCCGATGCGCACGCGCTCGTGCGGGCACTTGAGCAGTTACGGTCAGCGGTGGCCTGAGCGGTATTATTGGGCCAATTAGTTTGTATACGAATAATACGTCTCAGCACGAATAAGAGAGGAGGGTGCCATGTTCTATCGCGTGACGCGTTGGGTGTTGCGGCAGTTGGGGTTTGCGTATTTTAGGCTGACGGTCAGCGGCCTCGACCAGATTCCCTCCAGCGGGCCGGCGGTCCTTGCCGGCAATCATCCCGACATCCTCGATGGCATTCTCCTGCTGATCGTCTCCCCGCGGCGCGTGCGCTTTCTGGTGGCGGAGGACATGTTCTTTCATCCGTTCCTGCATTGGATCTTCCGCGGCATGGACTGCATTCCGGTCTACCGGACACGCAGCCAGAACGGGGACGCGCTCCGGGCCGCCTACGACGCCTTGCGGGATGGCGAAGTGATCGGCATCTTTCCGGAAGGCACGACGTCGGACTTGGGCCATATGCGGACGATCAAACGGGGCGTGGGATTGCTGGCGCTCAAGACTGGATCCCCCGTCGTGCCGTTTGCCATCTGGGGCAGCGCTGAGGCGTACCCGGCCGGCACGCACGTGCCCCGACCGAAGCGGATTGCCATGGCGTTTGCGCCGCCCGTGCGCTACGTGCCGACCGCCATCAATCCGATTGCGCAGGATCTGCTCCAGCGCACCCTGGAAGACATTCGCTGGGAAATTCTGTGCACGATGCGCTGGGCCATCGCCGCGTTTCGCGACGCCACACCGGCCTGGTGGCTCAAGCCGACCCAAGTCGTGCTGTCCGCGGTCGTCGTCGTGCCGCTTGCAGGCTTTTTGTCGCTGACGGCCAATCCCAGTTTGGATCCGGCGGACCAGCCAACCGGTGGGACCGCACACGCAGGAGGATGAGATGGCACAACACATTCAGACGGCGGCAGGTATAATACCGGGTGATGCGGCCAAGCGGATGCTCTCCGCGGGAAGCTCGACGCGCTACGAAGCGCTGTCCCAGCCGCCGCGGCCCGGGTCATGGGATGCGGCGTATTGGGCAGCGGTGTCGCGGCTGATGCGCGCACTCGCACCCCTCAGCGAGGGAATGCGCATCGGCTATCGGTACGGGTTCGACTCGGGCGAAATGCTCGATTACGTCTACGAGAATCGCGCCCGCGGCCGCTTTGGCGTCGGCAGGCTCCTCGATCGCATCTACCTCGATGCGGCCGGATGGCGGGGTATTCGCCAACGCAAGATGCATCTGCAAGATGTCCTCCGCGCCACCATCGAAGGCCTTCGCCCGGCACACCAATCCTTGCACGTCGTCGATGTCGCCGCCGGGCCGGGCCGGTATCTCCTTGAAGTGCTCGCCGAGTCCACCGACGGCATCCAGGCCACGCTGCGCGATTGGGACGAGGCCGGACTGACCCAAGGGCGGACGCTCGCGCAGCAGCTCGGCGTGTCGAACGTTCGATATGTGCGCGGCGACGCGTTTGACCCCGACGACCTTGCCCGCATCAGCCCGCCCCCGCAGATCGTGATCGTCTCCGGCCTGTACGAGCTCTTTCCCGAC